>Ga0256834_1000197_pt1 | contig 42849 bp, 31 predicted proteins | sample 4281140metaG_FD_190536 | JGI IMG/M metagenome (GOLD analysis project Ga0256834, IMG submission 190536) | Hydrothermal vent microbial communities from East Pacific Rise, Pacific Ocean - 4281-140 | ecosystem: Environmental > Aquatic > Marine > Hydrothermal vents | place: Pacific Ocean: East...
TGGCTTCGTTGCTCCGGGAAATAACGCATCCGTCGTTGTTGGACAACACGACTACGGGTTTGCCGTTCAAATCCGGGCGAAAAAGACGTTCGCAGGAAACATAGAAATTATTGGCATCCACCAAAGCAAACATGATTATACGAATTTAATGACGGCCGTAACAATTCCCCAGATAATCAATTGGTTTTCTTCGGTGACTTTAATCGGCTTGTAGTTTTCATTAGCCGGCATGAGCCAAACGGCATGAGGTTCTTTTTTGATTCGTTTAACGGTAAATTCTCCGTCGATGAAGCATACGGCTATTTTGCCGTCTTGGGGTTCGAGGCTACGGTCGATAACGAGCAGGTCGCCGTCGTTGAGGCCTGCTTCCTTCATGGAATCGCCTTTGACACGAGCAAAAAAAGTGGCTTCTTTGTTTTTGATAAGTTCACGGTTGAGATCGATGGAAAGATAGGAAAAGTCGTCAGCGGGAGAAGGAAAACCGGCACTTATACCCGTATCCACATAAGGAAGCGCTAGGGAAACGGCGGTTTCCGCCGAATAAATATCTAAGACGTGCCCGCGTTTGACAGGAATGATTTTCATGCCCGGTTAGTGTTTTTTAGCTTATTTCAAAGATACGAAAGTTTTTGTTTCGGTTTATTATCGTTAAACCGTTGAATCGTTAAATCGTGGAATCGCGGGGTGAAGCCCCGTCCCGCCCGTGATTTTCTTTGCAGTTCGAAGAACAAAACAAGAAAATCCGGTGCGGGATGGAATCGTTAAGCCGTTAAATCGAATAATGGCTTCGCCGCGCTTTAAGTTTTCTCCTTTCTCTTTTCCCTTATTTTGAATGTTCGGGATAGCCTTCCTTGGCCGGTTTCGACTTTTTTACCGCGTTTTAGGTTTTTTTTACGGTTTCCAATTTCAATTTTGAATTTTCCGTTCAAATCGTTTGATCGACCATTTAACGAAATAATATGCGGCAATAACAGTCATCGGCCAATATAAATAATTTAAGATTCCATACCAATACATAGTGCAATAGTTTTTAATATTTGATTTCCTCTTGTTTAATTTCTTTTACGTCGTATTTATGGACATCCAAGGCTTTCCATGCCCACCAAATGTATGCCAAGACGAAAGGTACCATTAAGGAAACGTAAGACATCACCACCAAGGTAAATCGACTGGAACTGCTATTGTGAATCGTTAGTGAGCTTTGCAAATCGGTGATGGAAGGGTAGTATGCCGTATGATTGAATCCGGTTAGGAAGAATAGTGCCATTACGGTCAGCACGGTTCCACCGGCCGCGTACCAAAATGCTTTATCCAAGGTTTTGAAAATTCCCGCATAAAGTCCGTATAACACGAGTATCACACCGGTTATCAGAAATACGGCCGTGAACGGATTGGTTATGAGATTGTGAAAATATTTTCCGTTTTCAAGCACTATTTTTCCCGAATTATTCACGGCAAAACCGGGAATAAACATAAGACGTATTAACCAAATCATGAAAAAGAGTAAAAACAATCCCGCATTAATTTTTAGTTTTTTCGAGATGCGCTCGAGGATGGAATTTTCGCCGGTCATTTTTTTGATGTAGAGCAAGGCATTGGTTCGAGCCAGGAATAAAACGGTCAATCCGAGCATTAAATTCTGGAACCAAGCGCCATGAAATCCGTTCCAAAGCGCGTCCAATCCGTGCCAAGGTGTATCCCAACGCGAAATAACCGCTTCCACGTTTTGTCCTATGCGGAGTATTCGTTCTTTGTGCACGCTGAAGGAATTTCCGGTAAAGAAGGTGGAAAGGGCAATTCCTAAAAGAAGCGGCGCGATTACTCCGTTGATATACAGGAAGGTATCATACATTTTACTTCCGAGAAAGTTTCCTTTTTTCTTGCGGTATTCATAGGAGACCGCTTGAACGATGAAAGCGAATAAAATCAGCATCCAAACCCAGTAGGCACCGCCGAAACTGGTAGAATAAAACAACGGGAAGGAAGCGAAAAACGCACCGCCGAAAACCACGAGGGTAGTGAAGGTAAATTCCCATTTATGTCCGATAATATTTACGAGGACGCTTTTTTCTTCGTCGGTTTCGGCTAATTCGTTAAAAAGCGTTTGACCGCCTTGCACCAATAGCAGGAAAACAAGTGCACCGCCCAAAAAAGCGATGATTATCCACCAATAAGCTTGTAGTGTTTCGTATGACATTTGTTCAAACATAGTTTTTGTTTTTTAGCAATTAGAATCCTTTTTTAATGGCATTGGTCATGATTTTAATTTCGGCAATGAGCAGTGCAGTGAAGGTGATTAAGAATAGGAAGAATGTGATCATAACACTGCTCGTTTCGATGTGTGAAACGGCCACCATATTGGGCATTAAATCTTGGATAACCCAAGGTTGACGTCCCACTTCGGCGGTAATCCAACCGAATTCCTGTGCCAGAAAACCGAGGGGAAAACTTATAACGGCTAATCGCAAAAGCCATTTTTTGTTTTCGAGCTTGTTTCGGAATAATTCGGCATATAACCAAATGAACAGAATCAAAAACCATGTTCCGAAAATGACCATGAGGTGGAACGAGTAGAATGTGATAGCTACGGGCGGAATCAATTCGTGCGGATCACGTCCGTAATAGTAGCCGTATCCGAAATCTTTAAAGTGTTCTTTGAAAAGCGCCAGTTGTTTTTTCGCTTCCTGTGTGTTGCCTGCTTTTTTGGCTTTTTTGTATGCGGCGAGTGCGTCGATGGCTATTTTCCCGCTTTCGATGCGTTCTCTGTAGGAAGGAATACCGTGTTCTTTGTTCCCATGCACCAAATCTTTGATACCCGGTACAAAGGCATCCGGGTCGTTGAAGGCTAAAATGGAAAGGAAGTTCGGAATTTCGATTCCGTGAATGTCTTGTTTGCGCGGATTTTCTTTGCTTTGTGTGGCAATACCGAAAGCAATCAGGGGAGCGCCGGATCGACCTTCGTAGAGGCCTTCCATGGCGGCGAGTTTCATGGGTTGATATTTGGCCACTTGCTTGGCGGATCCGTCTCCGGTGAATAAATTCATAAGAATGGCAACAATACCGAAAGCCGAAGCGACCAGCATGCTGTATTTGGCTTGTTCGGTATGGCGATTGCGGAGCAAATACCAAGCACTAACCGCCACCACGAAAAGCGCGGCAAAGGTGTATGCCGAGCTAACCGTGTGAATGAATTTGTTCACTGCCACGGGGTTGAACAAGACGTCCAGAAAATTGTGCATTTCGTTGCGCATGGTGTCGGGATTGAATGACATGCCGGCGGGATTTTGCATCCAACCGTTAGCCACTAAAATCCAAAGTGCGGATAGGTTGGTTCCGATGGCGGTAAGCCATGTGGCAAGCAAGTGGGTCTTTCGGCTGACTTTGTTCCAACCGAAAAACATAATGGCGATAAAAGTCGATTCCATGAAAAACGCCATGATTCCTTCAATTGCCAACGGGGCACCGAAAATATCACCGACAAACCAGGAGTAATTGGACCAATTTGTCCCGAACTCAAATTCAAGAATGATTCCTGTGGCAACACCGATGGCGAAGTTGATTCCGAATAATTTCATCCAGAATTTTTCGATTTGTAACCATTTTTCGTTTCCGGTTTTTACGTAGATCGTTTCCAGAATAGCCAAAATGAAGGAAAGCCCTAGCGTGAGTGGAACGAAAATCCAGTGGTAGAGTGCGGTCAAGGCAAATTGTGCCCGCGACCAATCCACTAATGCCCAATTGATTGTGTCCATATTTTTATTTGTTTGTGTTAATTAATTGATTTTCAATATGTTCGATGCGCTCTTGATCATTATGAAATTGTTCTTTCAGGATATTGGGGAAGAAGAAAATTTTCAGGATGGCAAACATGATAAATAATTTGATTAAGATAATAAGCCATAATTTACGACTGTCGGATGAAAGATTACGAAATCCTTCGTAGTAGAAAAGCCATATTTTTTTTAGAATCATTCCAAATAATAATTCTTTGCAAAGTTAATGCAAGATATTGTCAAAGTCAAGGGTTTTGGACAAAATTTTTTAAAAATCGAGGTGAAAAATTGAACGAAATATATTTTCGTAACAATAATCACATTGATTCTTTCGATTTTTTTAATTTTTTTCCGAAGAGGAATGCGGCAATAGCCAATATAATGTATAAGGAAATTATAAAGATCATTTGTTCGGGTTTGTGCGTGGCTTCAAAGTAGAGGATAAGGATTGTTCCTATTCCCAATCCGGCGATGGCACCGATGGCGAGGAAGGTGGAAGAGTTGGTTTTGTTTTTGATTTTATAGTTGGTGTAAGCCACGAGCAGGGATACGAGCAGGAATGTTACGCTTCCGAATTCGAGGATGAGTCGTAATCCGCCGATGAGGATGAGCATGGAGGCGAAGAAAGTCATGCTAATGATAGCCACGTAGGGAATATTGTTTTGATTGCGTTTGGCGAGGAATCGGGGCATGTATCCGTCTTCGGCGATGGAAGCCATTTGGTGTGAGGATCCGAAGACGGTTCCGCTAATGGCGCTGGAAGTGGCCAATAGGGCGGAGAAGATGACGAGCCATTCGCCGGGTTTACCGATGACTTTTGAGGCGCCGGCGGCCAAGGCGTATTCTTTATCGTGAATTAGGTTTTGGATGGGGATGGAAAAAAGTGCGCCGGTAGCGAGAACGACGTAAATGATAATGACGGTGATAATGGCGCCGTAGATGGCGCGGGGAATATTTTTATCGGGGTTTGTCATTTCGTTGACGGCGTTGATGACCAACTGGAATCCTTCGTAGGCTACGAAGGTGACGGAGGAGACGATAAGGATTTGGAGGGCGGTGCTGTTTTCGACGTCGCGGATCATTTGTTCGATGAAGGTTTTGAAGCTTGTTTCGCCGTGTGTTATCAGGAGGACGGAGACGAAGAAGAGGAGTATCATTTTGGTGTAAACCATGAGGTCCTCGATTCGTCCCATTCCTTTGACGCTAATAAGGTTAATGGTCATGAAGACAAGGAGGATGGTCCATGCGACGGCTTTTCGAATCCAAATATTGTCGGCGAAGTGGGTATTGCTGATGGCATAGGATGCGAATGTGTAGGCGTAGAGTGAGAGGGTGCTGATGTATCCGAAGACGACAAACCAACCGATGACGGAAGCGAAGATTCTGTCTTTGGGGAAGGTTCGTTTGATAAAGGCGTAGGTGGCGCCTTCGTCTTTATAGTAGACGCCTAGTTTGACGTAGGCATATGCGGCGATCATGGCGATTAAACCACCGAGGATGATGGCCAGGGGTGTAAGAAATCCGATTAAAGAGGCGGCGATTCCGAGTATGCTGAAAATTCCGCCGCCTACCATTCCTCCTACGGCGATGGCTATGAGTTCGATAAGGCTGAGGTTGGCTTTTCGGTGGTGGAGATATTTGGCCATGTGTATTGTTTTTTTCAAAGATAAGAAAATAAGTTGAGGTAAAGGATTTGTGTTAGTTTATAGAATTTTCGGGTGATGGTGAACGGGGTTTGCGCAAGCGGGCGTAGCGGTTATGCGCGGAGTTTCCGCCGAGTGTTCCGGCGCGGCGGCGGAGGCGACTTGCGGAAGCCCCACGCACGCCGCATGCCGGCCGAGAGCGGGAACGAGCACATTTTAGCGGAGCACGCGACCCGGTGCCGGGGGTTTTGGGTGATGGCAAGGGATGCGCCGTAAAAATGAGAAAAAAGGGTATCGGGAAATGGATTGAGGAGGATATGGGATTTTTAATTACGGACAAAAAATTTTAATTTAGCATAAAAAAATACAGGCTATGGTTCCAAAAATTTCGACATTGATTGGCTATTTGCACGAATATCAAAAAAGCGTGTCCGATCCCGAGGGGTTTTGGTCGAATGTGGCGGAGACGTTTTATTGGCGGCGTTCGTGGGAAAAGACGTTGGAGTGGGATTTTGGGGTTCCGGAAGTGAAGTGGTTTCAAGGAGGGAAGTTGAATATTACGGAGAATATATTTGAGCGTCAAATGTTTATGCTCGGGGATCGACCGGCGATAATTTGGGAGCCGAACGATCCGGCAGAAGAGGGTAAGGTGTTGACATACAGGGAGTTGTATGAAGAGGTTAATCGATTTGCGCATGTGCTTCGGTCGTTGGGGGTTGAGAAGGGTGACCGGGTAAGTATTTATTTGCCGATGATACCGGAGTTGCCTATTGCGATGCTGGCGTGTGCGCGGATAGGAGCGATTCATTCGGTTGTTTTTGCGGGGTTTTCGGCGAAGGCGCTGGCGGATCGTAATAATGATTCGGGTGCGAAGGTTTTGATTACGTCGGACGGAGGATTTCGAGGAGAGAAGGTGATTCCGTTGAAGGAAATGGCGGATGAGGCGTTGTTGGAATCGCCAACGGTGGAGAAGGTGGTGGTTGTGAAGCGGACGGGGCAACCGGTTCGCATGAAGGAAGGTCGTGATTATTGGTGGGATGATTTGATGCGTGATATGCCGGGGGAGATGAAGGCGGAAGAGATGGATGCGGAGGATGCGTTATTTATTCTTTACACGAGCGGTTCGACGGGAAAGCCGAAGGGGTTGTTGCATACGACGGGGGGTTATATGGTGTATGCGGCTTATACGTTCAGGAATGTTTTTCAGTATCGCCAAGGAGATGTTTATTTTTGTGCGGCGGATATCGGGTGGATTACGGGACATTCGTATATTGTATACGGTCCGTTGCTTGAAGGAGCGACGACGGTGATGTTTGAAGGGATTCCCACATGGCCGGCACCGGATCGATATTGGAGGATTATCGAGAAATACGGTGTGAATGAGTTTTATACGTCGCCCACGGCGATACGTTCGTTGTTGGCGCGGGGAGAGGAATGGACCGACGGTTATGATATGCCGAGTTTGCGTGTTTTGGGGACGGTTGGCGAGCCGATCAACGAGGAGGCATGGCATTGGTATCACGACCATGTTGGCAAGGGACGTTGTCCGATCGTGGATACGTGGTGGCAAACGGAAACGGGGGGTATTATGATTAGTCCGTTGGCGGGGATTATTCCTACAAAGCCGGCTTATGCGACATTGCCGTTGCCGGGAATCAGGCCTGTGATTGTGAATAATGAAGGGAAGAAGTTATACGGGAAAAATGTAGAAGGTAATTTGTGTATGGAATTTCCTTGGCCGGGTATGGCGCGGACGATTTGGGGCGATCACGAACGGTATAAGGAGACTTATTTCAGCCGTTTTCCGGGTTTGTATTTTACGGGAGACGGTGTGAAGCGTGACGAAGACGGATACTACAGGATTTTGGGTCGAATTGATGATGTGATTAATGTTTCGGGTCATCGTTTGGGTACGGCGGAGATTGAAAATGCGTTGAATGAGCATCCGTTGGTTGCCGAGTCGGCGGTGGTGGGTTATCCGCATGCGATAAAGGGTCAGGGAATTTATGCTTATGTAGTGGTTCCCGGCCGGCGACGGGAATTGGATGATGAATTGCGTCAATCGTTAAAAACGGGTGTGGCGAAGTTGATTGGTCCGATTGCGAAGCCGGATAAGATTCAGTTTGTAGAAGGTTTACCGAAGACGCGTTCGGGAAAAATCATGCGGCGAATTTTGCGAAAAATAGCGGAAGGTTCGCAAGAATTCGGCGACACAAGCACGCTTATGAATCCGGAAATAGTGGATAAGATTTTTGAAGGCCGGTTGTAGGAGTCAGTGTTTATGCTTCGGCTTCGTCCGAAGCGGAATTTTCGTTTTCGCCTTCGTTTTCGCCTTTGATTTTATCGGTGAATTCGGAAGCACTATCTTTAATGTCTTCGAATTTTTCTGCGGCTTTTTCGGTGATTTCTTCGGCTTTTTCTTTAGCTATATCTACGAAATCGGAGGCTTTTTCAGTGAGTTCTTTGGTTTTTTCGGCGAGATCTTCTTTGATATCTTCGAATTTTTCTGCAACTTTATCGGTAATTTCTCCGGCTTTTTCGGTGAGGTCTTTGGTTTTTTCGGTGAAGTCTTCTTTGATGTCTTCTAATTTTTCTTCGGCTTTTTCTTTCCATTCCGCAGTTTCTTCTTTTAATTCTTTCAAACCTTTTTCGGCGGCGTCTTCCACTTTTTCGATTAATTCGGCGGCTTCTTGTTTGGTTTTACCGAATAATTTTTTGATTGAGTTTAACAGTCCCATATTGTAATTTTTTAGCAAATGTAAAATAAATCGATTAAATAGCAAAATATTTTTGATAATTCTAAATAAAAGCAATTATTTGTAATAAAAATTACTTAAACCGGGATTAATTCCCAGAAAAGTTTATTTACTTTTATTTCATAGTTGTTACCTAACAAAAGGGGGAGATTTTCGCGTGTATGACCGGCGGGGAAATTGAAAAACACGGGAATGCCGGTTTGCTTTGCCAAATCCGATACAATTTGTTTGACGGAGAAAGGGAAGGGCGGGTTGTCTTGCATGATACCGGTAAATTGTCCGATAATAAGTGCGGCTGCTTTGTGGAATAAGCCGGCAAGTTTTAGTGCTTGAAACATGCGATCGATAGCGTAGAGATGTTCGCCGACGTCCTCGAGAAAAACGATTTTGTCTTTGAAATTAAGGTTTCCTCGGGCGATTAATGCGAAAAAGGTGGTCAAATTACCGCCGATGAGGCGGGCGCGAAGGTTTTTTTCGTTGAGATTGGCGCTATCTCGCGGTATTTGAACGGACGGTTTTCGGCCCGAGAGGAAGTCCATTAGCATATTGAGGGACCGTGGCGTGTAGCCGGTGCTTAAGTTGACCGGCATTAATCCATGTAGAGCGGTTATGCCGGACCGGTTCCAAAGGATGTGTAATGTGGTGATATCGGAAAAACCGATGATCCATTTGGGATTTTGCTTGATCCATTTCGGGTCGATTTTATCTATTATTCTTATGCTTCCGTAGCCACCGCGCACCGGCCAAACGGCTTTAATGCTCGGATTGTGGAGGGCTTCCGTGAGTGCTTGTATTCTTTCTTCGTCGGTGCCGGCAAGGGATCCGAAGCGTGCGCAGGATTGTTTGTGAACGAATGGTTTCAGTCCTCGTTTTTCCAATGCTTGCACGGCTAAATCGATGCTGTTGCATGAGGTTAAACGACCTGCAGGAGCCAATAAGGCTACTTGATCGCCGGGTTTAAGTGCCGGGGGAGTTATCATTTTCATTGGATTGTTTTCCGTTTGTGACGCTAAATTAGGGATTTCTTTTTAGATTTATGAGCGGCTGTTCGTATTTATTTTCTTCAATAAAGAGAGCGTTTTACGGATTGGATACGGATTGGATTTGTTGTTTGGGATTAAAATGGAGAAACGGGGTTAATGAATAGCGATAATTTTTCTAACTTTAAGGCATAAAAAAGTGTTTTCGATGAAAAATTTTCGGTTAAAATACGTATGGTGGTTCGGAGGTATGGTTTTGTTTTTGGTTGTAGCTTTTTATTTGTATTCACCCTTATTGGAGGGGAAAAAATTGATGGGTTCGGATTCGCTACAGTTTTTGGCTATGGAGCAAGAGCGTATTCACTATAAAGAAACGCACGGTGAAGAAACTTATTGGACGAATGCGGTTTTTGGCGGAATGCCTACTTATTTGCTGGGTGCCGGATTTCCGGCAAGTTTGCCTGCGCATGTCGATAAGGTTTTAAAATTCTTTCCCAGACCGGTTAATTATTTGTTTTTGTATTTCCTCGGGTTTGTTTTGCTGGGTATGGTTTTGAGGATTGATTTGAAAAAGGCGTTGGTGGGTGCGTTCGGTTTCGCATTATCGACTTATTTGGTTATTATCTTGCAAGTGGGGCATTTTGCGAAGGCCGGGGCCATAGCATATATGCCTTGGATATTGGCGGCGGTGTTATTGATTTTGGAGAGAAAAAAATATGCGACGGGGTTTGTTTTATTAGCTTTATCCATGGGTTTGGAATTGCATGCCAAGCATTATCAAATGACCTATTATATGGGTATGGCGCTATTGCTTTTGGGGGCTGTTTATGCCTATGAAGCTATTCGTTCGGGGGAATGGAAAATTTTGCTAAAAGAAGTGGTTTTGATGCTGGGAGCCGTGTTGATAGGAATAGGTTTGAATTGGACGGAAATGGCGGCGATCAAGCAATATATTTCCCAAAGTATTCGCGGCGAGCAATTTATTACCCTCAATCCCGATGGTTCACCGAAAGTAAAAGAAGAAGGATTGGACAAAAATTATATTACCGAATATAGTTATGGAATAGCCGAAACCTTTGATTTATTTATACCGGGATTTATGGGAGGTTCCAATCGGGAGAAATTGGACGAATCGTCGCATTTGTATAAAGCGCTTAAAGGGAAGACGGATCGAAGGACGGCGAAGCAATTTGTAGAATCGACGTCGTTGTATTGGGGGAATCAGCCGATTGTGATGGCACCGGCGTATATCGGAGCCGTAATTTTGTTTTTGGCTTTTATCGGCTTTATGTTATATCGAGGTAAGTTGAAAATCTGGATTTTGATTACGTCCGTATTGGTATTGTTGCTTTCATGGGGGAAAAATTTTCCATGGTTAACGAATTTGATGATTGATTATTTTCCGTATTACGATAAATTTCGTGTGGTAGCTTCCATTCAGGTTGTTTTAGAAGTTTTAATGCCTTTGATGGCGATATTGGGATTGTTGGCATTTTTTGATAACAGCATTTCCCGTGAAGAAAAGATGAAAGCTTTGAAGACGGGAGTTTATCTTTTGGGGGGTATTGCGTTATTTTTCGGTATCCTGGGTCCTTCATTATTTGACTTTGAATCTTCGTCGGATGCGATTTATAAGCAATACGGACTCTTGGATGCCCTCATTGCCGACCGTCAACGGTTGATGCGTACCGACAGTATTCGGAGTTTGATTTTCGTTTTATTAACGGCAGCGGTGCTAGTATTGATGCTTCAGAATAAATTAAAAACCGCATACGGCTTTGTTTTGTTGATTTTATTGGTGATTTTCGACTTGGCCGGGGTGTCTGCACGTTATATTCGGCAAGATGATTTTATGACATCAAGGGAAATTCAGGCGATTTTTGCCAAAACGCCGGTGGATGAAGCGATTTTGAAAGATAAGAGTTATTATCGTGTGATTAATTTGGCGCGCAATCCTTTAACGGATGGATTGACATCGTATTATCATAAAAATTTGGGAGGATATCATGCCGCCAAACCGAGACGAATTCAAGATTTGTTTGATTTTTATCTGAACGGAAAGCTTCATTTTCCCGTGTTGAATATGTATAATGTGAAATACATTATATTCAAAGGCCGGAAAGGTTTGACTTATCAACAAAACGATGGTGTTTCGGGACCGGCATGGTTTGTCAGTGATATTCAATATGTGCCGGATCAAAATGCGGAAATTTCGGCATTAAAAAATTTTAATCCCGCCACCACCGCCGTGACGAGTGATACCGGTTTAAGCGATTATGAAATTGCAGTGGACAGTACGGCGCACATTTCTTTGGAATCTTATGCTCCTAATCGCTTGGTATATCATAGCGAAAGTCAGCGGGACGGGTTGGCTGTTTTTGCCGAAAATTATTACCCGTTCGGTTGGAAATCGTATATTGACAATAAACCGGCGAAAATTTATCGGGTGAACTATTCGTTGCGTGCCATGAAAATTCCGTCCGGAAAGCATAAAATAGTTATGGAATTTGATCCTGATGTGATAAGAAAAGGGGTCAAAATTTCGTATATTTTTGTTCTGTTGTTTGTTTTGAGTATATTTTATTGGATTTTTCGATTATATAAATCCCGTCAAGTAAAATAAATTTTCATTCCACACCATGCATTTTTCGTTTGAGAAATTTATTGAGCGAAAGGATGATCAATCCGGCAAGGATCGGAATAACGGTGAAGATAAGAAAGAAAGCTGAAATACCGTGTTTGGTGGCAATGTTTTCGGAGGCTTCGGCCATCATTCCCGATAATTTGTTAGCCAATCCCGTGAAAATATACCAAATACCGAAAATAAAACCGGTCATACGCAGGGGCGCCAATTTACTCACATAGGATAATCCGACCGGCGAAATGGCCAATTCTCCCATGGTGTGTAGCAGATAAGCGCCCACCAACCAAAGCATGCTAACGGATGCCGTTTGTGCGCCGGGCGGAATGGAACGAGCACCGATGGCCAACAAACCGAATCCTGCCCCGAGAAAAACAAACCCGATAAAAAATTTCCATGCGGCAGGTATATTATAACGCTTCCAAACAGCCGAATATACAGGCGCCAAGGAAATAATGAAAACCGGATTGAGAATTTGAAACCAAGTGGTATCCACTACCGGAGTGTCGGTGCCGATTTTGTCTTTCAAGCGTAGAATCACCAATATCCAAATAATCAAAAAACTAACGGAAGTAAATAAAACCGTAAGCGGATAGGTTTTGTATATGGTTGCGAATAGGCGAAAGATAACATAGGTCAAGATGATAATGGGGATAACGGAAATTACACTGTCAATGATTTTGTATATTAAAGCCCATTTTTCCGATAAGGTTCGTGCCGTATAATCTTTAGCAAAAACATTCATGGTGGTTCCGGCTTGTTCAAAGCTGGCCCAAAAGGCGATAACAAAGAACGCAATGATAAAAATCACTGTCAGACGGTCTCTTTCTACGGGATCGAAACGTTGTAACCGGCTTAATCCGAGAATAATGAATAACATTATGGAACCCAAAAAGAAAAAAGTGGTCAAATCGAACCGGATGGTTTCGCCGGCTAATTGTAAGGTGTAAATATTTTCGGGTAACCATGTGTCGCCACGCGATACTACCTTATACAAACCGTGAATTATCCAAATAAGCACCAAAAGGATACCGGAGACAGCAAGCATTTTATCGAAAGTGCTAAAGGGGACGATTTTTTTTCGTTCTTCTTCCGGCAAATCTATTTTTTTCGGTTGCGGCCGATGGGCGGCTTCACCGAAAATATTTCTGGCAAAGTAAAATTGTAGTAAACCGAAAAACATAAAAATTCCCGCCAAACCGAATCCTAAATGCCAACCGTAATGTTCACCGGTCCAACCGACCAATAAGGTTCCTAAAAATGCACCGGCATTAACACCCATGTAAAATATGGTATATGCACTGTCTTTTTTTGCACTGTGCGGCGGATACATTTTGCCTACAATTGACGACATATTGGGTTTGAATAACCCCGTTCCGACGACCAAAAGCAATAAACCGATATAAAAAACAAACCGGAAACCGGCTCCCAGATCCGAAACGGCCAATGCCACATGTCCGGCGGTGATAATTGAAGCACCAATCAAAACCGTTTTGACGTGCCCCCATTTATTATCGGCCAACCAACCGCCAAGCATCGGTAGAAAATAAACCAACATTACATACCAACCGTATAGCGCATACGCCTCTTCGCGTTGCCATTCCCAACCACCTTCCGAAATTTTTGAAATGAGAAATAAAATCAATATCGCGCGCATGCCATAGTAGGAAAAACGTTCCCACATTTCCGTAAAAAACAATACAAATAATCCTACGGGATGGCCTAAAATCTCTTGCTGAAAAAATCCGCTTTTCGGCTGTGTTTCCATAAATATTTCCGTTATTTGCGCCTAAAGATATAAAAATTTATTGTAGACATTATAACTTGAGGTTATGTGAAGGATTTGTTTTTTAGCATAGCATGAAAAAATGCGGAATTTCGGTTTCAAACACAAATTAGCTCAATGAATACGATTTTTTTCAGTCCATGGGATTGAAATCATGTCATTCCTAATGAGCAATAAGAATCATCTCCTTTTGTTTACTTGAAATCCATTCGATAAATTGATTGTATACGTATGCCATATGATTTTATGAATTTTTAGAAATTCCGTCGTCTTAAAAGATGCAACCTTTTCGCCTGGAAATAGAGGACCAAAAATTGTTGTATCAAGTTTTCATTGCATATTCAATACCTTCGGCAATAATTTTAATTCCCGGCCGGATGTCGTTCGGATTTACATTGGAATAGGCGAGGCGAAAAGTGTTATCACTAATCCTTGCCGGATCAAATGACTTGCCAAGTACGAAAACAACACCGTTATCAATGGCATAATCGAGGACTTGTTTAGCACTAATGCCTTCGGGTAATTCAAACCAAATATAAAAACCGCCTTGAGGTTCAACATATTTAACGTTTTGGGGGAAGTATTTTTTGACGGATTCGATGGTTAAGTCGCGACGTAATTTATATTCGGGACGGATGCGCTGGAGATAATTCCGCATATATCCGCCTTCAATAAAAGCATGCGCAATCACTTGAGAGAGATTGGGGCTGCAGGCGTCAAGACTTTGTTTGATAATTTCCGCTTTATGGAAGATTTCTTCGGGGAGGACCAACCAACCCAAGCGAAACCCGGGCCCTAGAATTTTGGAAAATGTTCCGGCATAAATGATTTTTTGCCTTTGACTATCCTGAGCCATAGCTATTACGGGAACGGTTTTGTTTTTTGACAAGTCGCTGAAATACAATTCATTATAGGCGTCGTCTTCCAGCAAAATCAAATCGTTTTTTTCTATAAAATCCAATAAAAATTTTCTTCGTTCTTTTGAATAAATCAAGCCGGCGGGATTGTGAAAATTGGGAATTACATATAGAAATTTGATTTTTTCGTTTTGTTTCTTGGCCTTCCGGAAGGTTTCTTCCAACTTTTCGGGAATGATGCCGTTATGATCCATGGAAACACCGTGAAGTTTAACTTGAAAACTTTTGAAAAGAGTCAAAGCACCGATAAAACTGGGATTTTCGGTGATAAGGGTATCGCCCGGATCAGCAAAAAGTTGCGTGACAATATAAATGGCTTGTAAGGAACCCGTGGTAATCATGAGACGATGTTCCGACATATCGATCCCTTTACTTTCCATGTATTTTTTCATCACTTCCACCAAAGGCGGATAACCGGTGGTGGGGCCGTATTGGAACGATAATTCTTTGATATGGCGCGGCAAATTGTGGTAGATTTTTTCCACTTCGTCCACAGGGAATAAGTGATTATTCGGCATGCCACCTGCGAAGGAAATAAAATCTTCGCGAATGGCATATTTCATCAGGTCGCGAATGTCGGACGATTGCAAATAAGCAACGGTTTCGGAATATGGATAGATGAAGGTTTCGGCACTCATTGTCCTTTAATTTTTTTTGTAAAATATACATGATTTGAAAAGAATAAAGACTGATTTTTTTCATGAAGTTATCGAATTGAAATGCTTATTTTGCAAAAAAAGAAAAAATGTCCATTCATCCCTATTTAATTAAACCACGCAGTATTGTAGTAGTCGGCGGGACGGATAATTTGCATGCGCCCGGGGGGAGAATTTTGAAGAATTTGACGGAAAACGGTTATCGAGGAAAAATTTATGTGGTCAATCCAAAGAAAACGCAGGTGCAAGGTATTTCTAGTTATGCAAGGGTGGAGGATTTGCCCGAGCAAGTGGATTTGGGCATTATTGCAGTGGCGGCGCGATTTGTTGAAGATATTGTGAAGGTTTTGACGGAAAAAAAAGGGACACGCGGTTTTATCATTATTTCGGCGGGATTCGGTGATACCGGACCGGAAGGTAAAGCGATGGAAGAACGCTTGGTTAAGCAAATAGAGCGGGTGGGGGGGAGTCTGCTAGGACCGAATAATATAGGATTGATCAATACGCACTATGCGGGTGTATTCACGACGCCTGTTCCGTCGCTTTCACCGGATGGTGCGGATTTAATTTCGGGTTCGGGAGCCACTGCGGTTTTTATTATGGAAGCGGCGGCGCCGTTGGGGCTGCGTTTTAATAGTGTTTGGTCGGTGGGGAATGCGGCGCAGATAGGGATTGAAGAGGTTTTGGAATATTTGGACGAACAATATCTCAATGCCGAAGGACGTACCGTATTGATTTATGCCGAAACGGTAAAAAAACCGCAAAAATGGCTGAAACACGCACGTTCGCTTACGGCAAAAGGTGCTAAACTTATCGGAATTAAAGCGGGGAGTTCGCAAGCGGGTAGCCGGGCGGCGGGATCGCATACGGGTGCCATAGCTTCTCCCGATGCGGCTGTGGATGCGCTCTTTGAAAAAAGCGGAATATTGCGAGCTTACGGACGGTTGGATTTAATTTATCGTGCCGGAATAGCACGATTTAAGAAAATGAGAAACAAAAATACCGTAATTGTTACGCATGCCGGAGGTCCTGCGGTAATGTTGACCGACACTTTGGAAAAATACGGCCTGAAAGTGCCGGAGATCGAGCATGAAAAGGCACGGGAATTATTGGAATTTTTGTTTCCCGGTTCCTCGGTTAAAAATCCCATAGATATTTTGGCTACGGGAACATCCGAACACTTGGAAAGAAGCATCGAATATGCCGTGAAATATTTCGAAGCGGGTGCGGTGCCCGTGATTTTCGGAAGTCCGGGCTTATTTCCCGTGGACGAAGCTTACCGAGTAATAGCCAACGCGATAGAACGTTATGAGGTGCCCGTTTATCCTATCATGCCTTCGTTAATCAATACGGATCGTGAAATGGCGGCATTCCGGGCAAAGGGTTATTTTCATTTTACGGATGAAGTTTTATTCGGCCGGGCCTTAGGTGATACGATGAACAAAACGCCTGTATTTTCACTTCCGGTGGCGAAAAACAAGGAATTACGATTATTGTTATTATCGTTAATCGAAGGAAAAACTGGATTTTTGGATGACGATACGGTAAAGAATTTAATGGAAGCGATCAATATCAAAATGCCACCGCAAAGGCTATTAAAACGACGTGAAGAAGTGAATCGAATCCCTACGGATTGGTTTCCGGTGGTGATGAAAGTATCGGGTCCGTTACACAAAACCGATACCGGTGGGGTTATTTTGAATGTTACCGACCGAAAAATGGCGGAAAAAATATTTGAAGATCTGATGAAAATTGAAGGAGTGATTGGTGTTACGGTACAAAAACAATTGGATGGATCGATTGAAATTTTCGCCGGTGTTAAACGGGAAGGAGAATTCGGGCATATGTTGTTATTCGGTGAGGGCGGAACAGCGGTGGAAATACGGAAAAATTTCAAGCAAATTTTATTGCCGGCCGGGCGCGAGGAATTATTTTATCACCTCGAAAAATTGAATGTGTATCCAATATTGAAAGGCTATCGAAACCGTCCCGGAGTAGATTTGAACGCATTAATGGAAATGTTTGAAAAACTATCCGTTTTGGTTGAAAATTTACCGGAAATCGACGAAATGGATATAAATCCTATTTTATTTGATTTGGGGAAACCGGTTGCCGTGGATATTAGGATAAAAATTCTGGCTCGATAAATAAATCCCGTCCGTATGTTTAAAATAAGGAGGGGGGGGTATCAGGGGGTTGTTCATATCCTTTGTCGATATTCAATTTGTTTGCCGGAGCCGAAGCGGCTTTCACAGCAAGCCTGTCGCATTTTTCGTTTTCGGGATGCCCATTGTGTCCTTTGAGCCAAACAAATTGCACTTGATGTTGCTGCAATAACCGGTCTAATTCTTTCCACAAATCGGGGTTTTTGATTCTTTTGAATGCGCGCATTTTCCATTTTTCGAGCCAACCTTTATTGATAGCGTCGGAGACATATTTGGAATCGGTAACAATGACGATGTCGGCGTTTTTTCGTTTGACTTTTTTGAGTGCGTCAATGATAGCTAAAAGTTCCATTCGGTTATTGGTAGTCAGTCTGAATCCTTTGGAAAATTCTTTGCGATAAGGGTTGTTTTCCAGGGTCATGATAATGCCGTATCCTCCGGGTCCGGGGTTTCCTTTGCAAGCGCCGTCGGTGTAGATAATAATTCGGTTATCTTTGCGGTTCATATTATTTTTTACGTTTGATTATTTCGGTCAACCGGTCCCATTCATGGGCGGTTATTTGATCGAATGCGTTGAATTGCCCGGCGCCGTTAAGCCATTCGCCCCCGTCGATGGTTACGACTTCGCCATTGATGTATGCGGCATAGTCACTAATCAGAAATGCGGCTAAATTGGCTAATTCCCAAGCCTTACCCGTTCTTTTAAGCGGAATACGCCGAGAAGGGTCGAATTTTTCTTCCAAACGGCCGGGGAGCAATCTTTCCCATGCGCCTTTGGTGGGGAACGGTCCGGGAGCTATGGCGTTGAAACGCATGCCGTATTTTGCCCATTCCACGGCCAAGGAGCGCGTCATGGCCAAAACACCCGCTTTTGCCGCTGCCGATGGCACCACATAACCGGAACCAGTCCATGCATAGGTAGTGACAATATTTAAGACATTAACAGGATGACGTTGTTTGTCTATCCAAAATTTTCCGGCGGCCAAAGTCATATTTTTAGTGCCGCGCAGAACGATATCCAAAATAACATCGAAAGCATGAGCCGATAATCGTTCCGTGGGACTGATAAAATTTCCTGCCGCATTGTTAACCAAAACATTAAAATTGCCCGTTTGATTTTCGATAAATTGCACGGCTTTTTGCGCTTCTTCATAATGACGGACGTCGCACGGTAAATAAGCGGCTTTCCGTCCGGTTTTGGTATATAAATCTTCCACGGCCGCATGCAATTTTTCCTGATTACGTGAACAAATAACCACGTGTGCACCTAAATGCAAAAAAGCTTCCGCCATGGCTTTTCCCAATCCGCTACCACCGCCGGTTATCAAAATATTCTTGTCTTTCAAAATTCCGTTTTTGAACATTAATTTCGATTTCATCATGAAATTTTAGGTAAAAATACGTTTTTTCGCATAGAAAGCGGGTTTATTTAATTCGTCAAGATGCGCTATCTTTGTGAACATAATTTTTAAATGTATAAAGAATGGCTTGTAAGGATAAGAAAAATATCGATGAAATCGGCGATAATCATATAGGGAGCGTGCATTATCCGCTTCGTGAAGATGCGTTTGCAATGTCCGACGATGAAAAAATAGAAAAAATCGCATTTCATTTCGAGGAAATTATCAAAATATTGGGTTTGGATGTGAATGATGATAGCATTTGCGGAACGCCCAAGCGTGTTGCCAAAATGTATGTAAAGGAAGTTTTCAAAGGTTTGAATCCCGCCAATATGCCATCGTTGTCGTCTTTTGAGAATAAATATAAATACGGTCAAATGCTAGTGGAAAAGAATATCCGGGTTTTTTCCACTTGTGAACATCACTTTCTTCCGATAGTGGGATATGCTCATGTGGCCTATATTTCCAACGGACGTGTGGTGGGATTGTCCAAAATTAACCGTATTGTAGATTATTATGCCCGTCGACCGCAGGTGCAGGAGCGTATGACCATGCAAATCGTGAAAGCGTTGCAAAAAGCATTGGGAACCGAAGATGTGGCATGTGTGGTGGATGCCAAGCATTTGTGTGTGAATTCGCGCGGCATCAAAGATCCCGACAGTGCTACCGTCACGGCCGAATACGGCGGAAAATTCCAAGATCCCGAAATAAGAAAGGAATTTTTGAAATATATTGATTTGAATACCGAATACTTTAAATGAAAAATTATGCCTAAAACACTTGAACAATATCGAGAAGAACTGAAAATATACAATTCTTTGACGGGAAAGAAGGAAAAATTCACGCCTTTGGTACCGGGGCATGTGGGAATGTATGTTTGCGGCCCCACGGTTTATAGTAATGTTCATTTGGGAAACGTTCGTACATTTGTTTCCTTCGATGTGATATATAGATACTTGAAGCATTTGGGTTATAAAGTGCGTTATGTGCGCAATATCACCGATGCAGGCCATTTGGAAGATGACAGCGACGAAGATAAAATTTCTAAAAAAGCCCGGCTGGAAAAAATCGAGCCGATGGAAATCGTGCAAAAATATACGGTTGATTTTCACCGGATTTTGGATAAAATGAATAACCTGCCGCCGAGCATAGAACCTACGGCTACGGGTCACATCATCGAACAAATAGAAGCTACCAAGGAAATTTTAAACAAAGGTTTGGCTTATGAAGTGAACGGATCGATTTATTTCGATGTTGTAAAATATAATAAGGAAATAGATCGCTACGGTAAATTATCGGGACGAAAAATCGAGGAATTGATTGCCAACACGCGGGAATTGGAAGGCCAAGAAGAGAAACGCAATCCGCAGGATTTTGCCCTTTGGAAAAAAGCCAAGCCGCAACACATTATGCGTTGGCCTTCGCCATGGGGTGAAGGATTTCCGGGATGGCATTTGGAATGCACGGTGATGAGCACCAAATATTTGGGTGAACAATTCGATATTCACGGTGGCGGAATGGATTTGAAATTCCCGCACCACGAATGCGAAATCGCTCAAGGAAAAGCATTAAGCGGAAAGGACCCGGTGCGTTATTGGATGCACGCCAATATGTTGATTATGAATGGTAAGAAAATGTCCAAATCCACCGGGAATTATATCCTTCCGAACGAACTTTTTTCGGGGGAAAACGATAAATTCAAAAAAGCTTATTCACCGGCCACGGTGAGAATGTTTTTTCTGATGGCACAATACCGAAATGTTTTGGATTTATCCGAAGAAGCATTGCAATCGGCAGAGAAAGCATTGGCACGCATACGCGAAGCGATGAAAAAAATCGACAGGCTTCCGGTTTCGAACAAAGACAGTATCGATGTTGCAACTTGGCGCGACAGTCTTTATGAAGCCATGAACGACGATTTTAACACGCCCGTTGCCATTGCCCGGATGTTTGATGCGGTAAAAACGATTAACCGTATTATCGACGGAAAGGATAGTATAACCGAAGCATCCAAGCGACTTTTGAGCGAAACTTTCAAAATCTTCTATAATGATATTTTCGGTTTACCGGTCGAATCGGAAAGCGGAGCGGCGCAAAAGAACTTGGAACATGTAATTAAAATATTAATCGATTTGCGAAATGAAGCACGTTCGCAGAAAAATTGGCCTCTTGCCGATAAAATTCGTGATGAGCTTCATGCTTCTGGCATTATTTTGAAAGACGGAAAAGACGGGACGACATTTGAAATTAAAGGGTGATTGATTGCCGGTTATATTCAAGAGCGATTTCAAGCCGGAACTATATATGTTTACGGTCCGATACTAAAATAAATCATTCCAAGCGCCAACGCAATTAAAATAATAAAAGAGAGGGCGACGAGTTTGCCCAATTGTTTTCCGCCGAAAATATAAACATAAATCATTTTCATCAGGTTATTGGCCGAAAAAGCGATAACGGTGGTTTTGAGCAACAATTCGGTGCTTGCGCTATAATGACCGGTGAATATGGCTAAGATAAAGGGGTCTATGTCGGTTAATCCAGTGACAGCCGCCAATACTTCGAGTCCGGCGGTGCCGTAATGTGTTATAAAAAACCGGGTCAAAGCGGTAAATATGACGAATAGCAAGGCAAAAACCAAGGCGGTTTTAAATTCCAGCGGGTTTTTGTTTTCGTACCGGATACCGTTGTTGGAATTTTGTTCCCGAATGCCTTTTTGCCAAAAGATATATCCGGTCATTGTACCTGTAAGAATAAGCACGAGGATAATCAACATCAGTCGGCGCGCGACCTGCGGATTGAAAATAAATGCCAAAATTTCAATGCGTAAGAACATCATAACCGTGGACCAAACAATACCTGCGGCATAGCGATAGTGTTGGTTTGTTTTGGGCGCTTGTTTGGAAAGAACAATCGTGGTGGCGGTGCTACTATACAGTCCGCCTAGCAGTGAAGTAAATAAAATACCGTTTTGAGGAAAGAAAAATTTTTTCAGTATGTAACTGCTGTAGGATAGTCCCGAGACGGCAACCACGGCGAGCCAAAATTTAAAAGGCGAAACGGGAATAAGATCGCAAATAATCCGGTCGGGGAGGAGGGGAAGAATAACGCCGCTAATAATAAGGAATTTTACTAATGTGACGATTTCGCGATTATCGAACCGCCCGGAAAAAGCTTTGAGCTCTTGTTTGGCTTCAACCAAAAGAATTACAGTAACGCTCAACAAAACGGAAAGCCAAACCGGGTAATAATGAATCACAGCGGCTAGGTTAAATGTTATCAGCGCGGCGATGATCGACGTAGCACCGAATTTTTTCTGAATGCTTGTTCGCTGGAGATAATAAATTCCCAAGAGGAAAAACAAACCGGCATTGGCCGCGATATGTATGCCCGGAACTTTTTCGTTGAGCAAATCGAAAACGAATCCGGATAAACCCAGTAGCGCAAAGGTTCTGTCTGTTCCGAAGAGCGTTTCTTTGGGCTCGTTCCAGTGATGAATGCGTTGTTCGAGGCCGATGAGTAGCGAAAGCGCCGTGGTGAGAATAAATCGTAGTAAAAGCGGATCGATATGTAGATTGAAGAAATTCATCTTTATAAAGTTACAATGGAAAATTCTTTTTGTCAATGATTAGGAGACATTGATTCTGTCTGTAAATTTTCCAATTTCGATTAAAGCAAACGCATGATGTTTCAAGGTAATTGTAAATAATTGTATCATCAATCAAGCGTTAAAAACCGTCAAATTCCGTATCTTTGGGAATGTAAAAAAAGACGGATTATGCAGAAATTCAAGAAAATTACGGAAATGGAGTCGGAATATCACGATTTGGAAAAGATGTCCATTCATGATTTATTGGTGGCTATTAATAATGAAGACAAGAAGGTTCCGTATGCGGTGGAAAAAGCCATTCCGCAAATCGAAGTATTAACGGAAAAAGTAGTTGAGAAATTGAAGAAAGGTGGCCGTTTGTTTTATATCGGAGCGGGGACGAGCGGTCGGTTGGGAGTGGTGGATGCTTCGGAATTGCCACCGACCTTCGGGGTGGAATACGATTTAGCGATTGCGTTGATTGCGGGAGGTGATACAGCCATCCGCCATGCCGTTGAAGAGGCGGAAGATTCATATAAGCAGGGGTGGCTGGATCTGCAGCAATATCATATTTCGAAGCGCGATATTTTAATAGGAATTGCGGCTTCGGGGACAACGCCTTATGTTGTGGGCGCTATTGAAAAAGCACGTAAAGCGGGTATTGTTACGGGAGCTATAACGATGAATCCGGGCAGTCCGTTGGCATTGGCGGCGGAATATCCGGTGGTGGTGGTGGTGGGGCCGGAATTCGTTACGGGTAGTTCACGTATGAAAGCCGGAACGGCACAGAAATTGGTATTAAACATGATTTCCACCACTGCTATGATTCGTTTAGGCCGGGTGAAGGACAATAAAATGGTGGATATGCAATTGACCAATCAAAAATTGGTTGACCGCGGAACGCGTATGATTATGGAGGAAACCGGTTTGAGCTATGAGAAAGCCAAAGCGGAACTTTTGAAGTGGGGTAGCGTTCGTCGAGTATTGAAGGAATACTTTAACTCAAAATATCAATGAAATTGTCTTTCAAAAATTTATGGAGTTTATTTATTCTTGTTTCTATTTTGTTTTCGTGTTCCGGAAATCCGGGAAGTAACAAACCTAAGCCGGAGGTTTCCCGGCAAGAAGTCGAACATTTTTTGGACAGTATTTCCCGTAGTATGGTTCCCGATAAAAGGGAGCATGTTTTGGAAATAGAATATATTCGATCCGGAGATACACTAGGTTTTACGGTCACAACCGATTCGGCAGGTTTGACTGAGACCCTACAAAAAATATTGAAGGATCGCTTTAAGAACGTATCGGTCCGGTTTCATTTGTTACCCGAAAATTCATGGGTTAATAAGGTGGGTGTGATTCGCGTGTCGGTTGCGAATTTGCGGACGTTGCCCGAGCATTCCGCGGAATTGGCTTCGCAGATGTTAATGGGCATGCCGGTTAAGATTTTGGAAAAGCGAAACGGATTTTTCCGCATTCGCACGACTGAAGGATATCTTGGATGGACCGATAGCGCCGCATTGACGGTTATGGACAGCAGTCAATTCAGTCGATGGCTGAAAAGACCGAAAATTATCGTGGAAGAAACCTGTGTATCCGCTATACGAGACACCTTGCCGGATTCGCCGCAAGTATCCGATATGGTTTTCAATGATGTGGCCGTATTGCTTTCTTATGGCGATTATTTTTATCATATTGAGTTGCCGGACGGACGCCGTGCTTATATACCGGTGGAGAAAGCCGGATTGTTGAACGAATGGAATCATATCAACGAATTCATGTTCGAAATGAAGGATTTAACATCTTTTGCCGTCGACATGTTTACGGGCATTCCGTATTTATGGGGCGGGACCTCGGCCAAGGGGTTTGATTGCAGCGGTTTTACCAAAAACATATATCAATATTTCGGTTATTTGCTTCCGCGGGATGCCTCGCAGCAATATAAAATCGGAAAGAAAATCTCAACGGATGACGAAAAACTTGAAAACGTTTTGCCGGGAGATTTGTTGTTTTTCGGACAAAAACATAAAACCAAGCCGCCCAAGGTTACGCACGTGGCTTTGTATTTAGGCAACGGGCGTATAGTGCATGCTACCGGAGAAGTAAAAGTGGAGAGTTTGTGGCGAAACGATTCCCTGTACAATGAACAACGAAGCAAATCTTTATTAGGCGCCAGGCGAATAGTGGGATATTATCACCGGAAAATAATACCTTATTACACAGTGCAAGCGATGAAAATATATTTCGGAGAAAGCCGTTAAATAATCATGAAACGATTCCTATTGTTAATTTTGTGGCTTTTTCCTTTTGGGCTATCCGCACAAAGATCGCAAATCAGCGGTGTTGTTACCGATGAACGCGGAAACGGCATTGAAAATGTGAATATCGTTGCAGGTCAACTTGGAACAGCCAGTGGAAAGCACGGTTTTTTTCAGCTGGACTTAAAACCCGGAACATACCGAATAGTATTTTCCCATATTTCTTACCAAACTAAAACGATTAAAGTAACACTTAAAGAAGGGGAGCGTAAGAAATTGAATATTAGCATAAAAAGGAAATCCGAGCGAATCGGAGAAGTGATTATCAGGACACTTCCCGGGGACAAACACGAAGAAAATGCATTAATCGATGCCAAAACATTGCAAATTATGCCTATGCCAACGCAAGGAATTAAGGGGGTATTGTTATCATTGCCTTCCGTAACACAATTGGACGAATTGAGCTCGCAATATTTGGTAAGAGGCGGAAATTATGATGAAAATGTTATATATATTGACGGAATAGAACTTTTTCGTCCCTTTTTGACCCGTAGCGGAAAACAAGAAGGTTTGCCGGTGATTAATCCCTATTTGGTGAAAAATATTAAGTTTTATGCCGGAACCTTCCCGGCCCGATTGGGAAATAAATTATCGTCGGTTTTGGAAGTTGAATATCAAAATCCGAACGAAAACAAAACGTTTTTCGAAGCAGGATTAACGGGAATGTCGTTAAGTATGTTTCATGCCGGAAAAAAAATCAATTGGATTTCATCATTACGTTATGCGAATAATTATTTTTTAGTGAAAAATTTGGAAGGTAATTCCGAATACCGGCCGACTTTTACCGATTTTCAAACTTTGGTGCGGTTTCGCAGAGGTGCACATTGGAATCATAAAATTTTCGGGTATGTTTCGTTGAATCGCTATACGTTTATTCCGTATGATAAAATAACCAATTTCGGCACTTTTTCCGATGCCAAATCCTTGGTTATATATTATAATGGCATGGAAAAAGACCGGTTTGATACTCAAATGCTGGCGTTTCAAACCGAATATTTGCCCGGCCAATCGGTTAAATGGAAGTTTACGCAATCGCTTTATCATACGACCGAGCAGGAATATTTCGATTTGCTGGCGTCATATTTTATCGGTGAACCCAATCCCGATATGGCCGATGAAAATTACGGTGATCCGATGAATTTACAATCATTGGGCGAACAATTGGATCATGCGCGAAATCATTTGGATGCCGTTATCGGTCAATCGGTTATCGAATGGCAACAACAAACACGTAAATACCGGATGATTGCCGGAGCGCGTTATCGTTATTCGAACATTAGGGACCGAATTGCAGAATATCAAATGATTGATTCGGCTGGTTTTTTTATTCTTCCGCCTGCGTCGGGATATCATCCGGATGAACCTTATACCACCGATACATTGCCGGTTTTACCGTTTCGCGGTGCCCGTTCCGATTATCTTACGCAACTTCATTCGGCTGATGTTTATTATTCGTTTTCTCACAAGTGGCAAACGGAAAATTGGAAGGGAAGAACCTACTTTTCCATACGAGGCGGCGGATGGTTTCTGAAAGAAACATTAACGGAATTATCGGGGAAATCCTGGTTTTTAAGTCCGAGATTTTTATTCTTTTTCAAGCGAAAAGACCTGCCCGCACATCGTTGGCGCCTTTCCGTAGGGCTTCACATGCAACCTCCGGAATATCGCGAATTTCGAGATCCCGCCGGTATTTTAAACCCTCGAGTTAAAGCTCAAAAAGCATGGAATTTTTCATTGTCCCACCGTTGGCAGTTTACGGTGTGGAACTTTCCGTTTCAACTCCAAAGCGAGATATATTATCGATATTTATATGATGTCAATCCTTATAAAATTGAAAATATCAGAATACGTTATGACGCGCTTAATCATGCCATTGCTTATGCTTGGGGAGTTGAAACGAGATTGCATGCGGAATTATTACCGGATACCGAATCTTGGTTGAGTTTGGCTTATATGAAAACCGAACAAAATATCGACGGACGGGGTTGGATTCCGCGCCCCACCGATCAACGTTTTAAAATGGCATTAATGTTTAGAGACTATGTTCCGGGAATGCCATTCCTGAAAATGTATCTGAACAATGTTTTTGCTACGGGTATGCCCACGGGAGCGCCGCTTTATGCCGATCCCTATCAATTTCAATTTCGTACACGATATTATTGGCGTACCGATATCGGTTTGTATTATGATTTAACCGGGAACGAAAGAAATAAAAAAATAAAATCACGATTTGATGATTTGAGTTTGGGTTTCGAAATTATTAATATGTTCAATCGAAGAAATTCGGTTTCCAATTTGTGGATTCGTGAAATTTACACCAGGCGAATGATGGGTGTTCCCAATTATTTGTTAGGCCGGATATTTAATTTGAAGATAAAAGCGGCATGGTGAGTATGGAACATTATGAAAAGGGAAATTAACTATTTATAAGATATCACAACACAAATGAAGCGCGATCTAAATGTGGAATTACAGAACAAGTAAAGGGGATTCAACATTGCCGGTGCGTTTTCCTTTTACCATTATATACACTTTGGCCTTTTCGGAATACCGTGCATTAGATCTTGGCTATGGAGTCGAAAATACTGTTTCCAAAAGTTTTTTACGGAAAAAAAACGGCTAATTATGCCGGTTCTTTGTTTCTAACGATGTAAATAGATCCGTTAATTATCCGGTAGTGCTTCCTTCGGGACAGGAACCGGAGCATCCACACCGTTTACTTTACCGTTATTTTGCTTTGCCTGTTCATCAATATAATGTTGAGCGTCTTCGGTGTTTCGGTGAATTAGCAATTGAACGGGAACGCCCGTATTGCGATATCCGCGTTTTAAGAGCCAGATTAATAATAACAGTAGCACGAACCACCATAAAACCATAATAATTTTATGAATAAAGGGGTTATCGCCGAAGAGTTCGTATATTTTGTAAGCATTGGTCCATTTTCCGTTTTTGCCTGCCAGAACAGTTTCGGCCAAGAAAGCTTTATGCTGTTTGAAATAAAGTGTAAACGGCAAGTATCCCAATGCAAATCCGGCAAATCCTACCCATGTATTCAAATAACCCATTCCCACGCGCATATAGGAACGAATTTCGCAACCGATTAATAAAACCGCGCCCATGCCCAATAACAAACCGCCTATAAAATTTCCTGCCGTCAAAGAATATTTAACTTTTCCGGCAAAAGCGGGCGGAGTATCAAAAAATATCCATGCCGCCAATATAAACGCTAGCATCATAACCCAATGAGCCGCTAAACCAATCATCGGTAGGTATCCTCGCATTAATGTGCGGGTGATACGTGGAACTCCCATCCATGCAAATTTCCGGTCGTTTTTCGTCATGGCCGTTGCCGTTTCGGCAGAAACCAAAGCACATTCGGTACCGAATCCGGATTTAGCCAAACCAATGCCGCCCAAAATCCCCGCCACCAAGGTCATCAGCACATAAAACCATCCTTTTTGTTCTACGGATTTATTGAAGGCCACTAATTTTTCGTCTTTAATATGTCCCAAATATTCCGGACTGAATAATCCGCCGTAAAAAGCAACGAAAACCAAAATAACGGTAAATGATAACGATAACCAGAAAATCCACCGCTTTTTGGGATGGTAATCCGGTTTGTAGGTTGCTTGTTCACCTGCATCGGCATTTTTTACATAATTTAAGGTTTCCTGATGTTTAAAATATGCAGCTAATTTTATTTTCGACATCATCCAAAACCCCAAATATCCGCCTATTGCCATGAAAACAATTGTCACCAAAGAATGTATATTCATCAATGGAACGCCGCCCATCAAATGATTTAAAGTACAACCGCCGGCCAATCGTGTGCCGTAGCTGAATAAAACACCGCCGAAAAATGAAACCGTCAGTAAACGCTTGCCGTAATAAGCCCAAATGCGACTTTCTTTTTCCATACGGGATACAAGCCAACCGCCTATTATCATTCCCACAATAGGCCAACCGATACCCGGAACAAATGCGCCGCCCGAAGGAAGCACTTTTTCCACACCGTCAATAACCAACTTACCGTATTGACCGTAAATTTCACTCTTGAAACCGAACAAATGATTAATGAAAACTTCCACGCCGCGAAACATTTTTCCCAAGTCCGTAGTCACGGTGATTGGCTTCAAATGTGGCGTTTTACCGTGTTGTAACGCACTAATCCACAATCCGGTCATGTACACAATTTGGGCGATGCCAAACATAATACCGGCATACAAAAACGACCATTGTTCGGTCAATATTTTTTTAAACTTCATAAATCGATTCTTTTAGCAATTATTATGATTTGTTTGTTCCAATCGAAAGCGCTTGGGCCGGCAATTAAAAATCAATTTGAAAACGAAGCAAATGCGCCGCTTGATTTCCCGACGGATTATCATCATCAGTTAAAATATAATTATACATCACCTTTGCTCGCGCATTCAAATACCAATTGAATCCAATTCCCCAATTGGCAATTCTTCCGGGTTGTCCCGGATTAATATCCGAAACCGCCCGGTTAACTTCCATCACCGAATAGCGCAAAACAATTTCAAATGCCCCCAAGCCGCCATGATCAATATCTTTCAAAGGTTTCACCCGGCCGAAACTACCGTGTTTATAGGGTTTGTATTCACCCGTTATGAAATATCCGGTCTTCAAATAATAAGCTTTTACCGTATAATTTTTTTCACGCCCACTTAATTGTTGACACTTATATTCTCCTTGCAACGACAAAGAAGAGTAGGTGAGAGCTATTTCCGAACCATTCACTAAACGGCGTTTAGCGCCGGGAAAAACATAATGATATTTTTCTCCCATGTGATTTTCCGCCCTGAATTTTAAATCTTTGGCCGGCCGCGAAGCAAAATTCATTCCCAAATGAATTAAGGCGTGATTATTTGAAGTGGAATAGGGGACGAGGAAAAATCTTCCGGCAAAATTCATCCCCTCGTTTAAAGCTTTATCGGCAAATCCTTTGTCATTCGCTCCGTTGTTGGTGAGTGACAACTGCAATCCGGCTTTGTGACGGAACAATTGATAGTTTTGATAATGCAAACCTGCGCCCCAACGAAAATTCTGCAATGCAGTCAACATAGCGCGTTCGGTAAAAGAAATATACTTACTGCTTGTCATCATATTTAATCCGGTGGGCTCGGCCATACTCCCAATAGCTAATTGCCCGTATTTGCCGGCAGAATATTGAATGAACAGGTCACGAAATCCGATTTTTCCGGAAGCAAAATTCACTTCGATTTTATATTTCAATTTTGAACCCGTTTTTCCTTTAAACGATAAATGAACACGCCGGAATTCATTTCCCTGAAACCATGCGGTATCTTTCTGGCGTTTGATAAACTCAAAATCGTATTGAATCCTTCCGTTGATCTTGGGAGAGTTTGGTTTTTGTGCAATTAAAAGATTGATTATCAAAAGATTAACCATCAAAAATCTAAACCTGTTTCTCATATTCACATGCTTTTTGTTGCAAAAATAATTAAATATTTTATATAAAATCCATGCAAAAATCAATTAAAATAATAAGCAAATCAATTTAACAAAAATTACATTAACAAGTTATTTTATAATAAAATCAAAAAATATAACCAATTCACTTTAACAATTTTACCAGCTCAAAAAATCATACTTAAATTCGGTGTAAAATTCTTTGAATAAAATTTTAAGAATCGTGTAGGTGGGAACCGCAATCAACATTCCCCAAATGCCTAATAAATATCCGGCAATGATAATGACCAGGAAAATTTCCAGCGGGTGCGATTTGACCGATCGCGAATAAATAAAAGGCTGTGTAAAGAAATTGTCTATGCCTTGTGCTATTGTATACATCAACAAAATATATTTGATTTTGCTAAAATCAATGGTTAAGGTGTTTTCGTGCAGTTGCGAAGTGATACTCAAGGTAATCATCAATACCAAGCCGATCAAGGGGCCTACATAGGGAATGAGATTCAACAAAGCGGCCAAAAAAGCTATTATCGTGGCATTGGCAATGCCGATCAAATGTAAGGAAACATTGTATATAACAAACAAAATAAAAATCTGAAGCATCAATCCCGCCAAATAATTAGTCAATAAATGTTTTATTTTATCAAAAACTTTCTGATAGCGTTGCTTTTCGCCGGCAGGAAAACGGTTTTGAACGAATGTTTTAATTTTCGCCGAGTCTTTCAATAGAAAAAATGCAATAAATAAAACCGAAAAAATCCCTACCGCCAAATTACCCAAAATACCGATTACGGAACCCAAAATTTGCGGAATGACGGTCAAATTAACATGCTTAAATAATTGAATCAAAGAAAATTGGTCCGACAATTCGATATTTTTGGAACGTAAATAAACATTCAGTGCCTGTAAACTCTCCGAAATTTTCCTCTGAAATCCGTCGGAATTTAATACGGACAAATTTTCCCCCTGCTGTATGAGAAGAGGAATGAACAAACCGGCAATCACTAGCAAAATCATACCTACGAACAATAATACTGAAAGCGAAGCCGCTAAATTTCCAAACCGAAGACGTTCCATGAAAAATCGCTTGACAGGAGAACCAAGCAATACAATCATGCCGGATAAAATCAAGTAAATTATGACCGGGTAAATTTTTAGAATAAACCATATTAAAATAACCGCCAATAAAATTACCGCCAAGGCTTTCAAAATCCCTTTGGCAATTTCATTAGAGCGATTGGTTTTTATCGGTTTCATCATTTCAAATATGAGAAAAAAGTTTCGAAAGGACAAATATATATATAATTGCTTGTTACATAATTTATATTATGTTAAATAGGAGTGTGTGAAATGAAAAATTGTTTGATATGATAAATCTTTTATTTTTTAGGAGCGCAATAACCATACGCCGAATTTAGCGTTTCATTAGCAAAAACGTGCGTTTCTTATTTTGCCATTCGATCCTTAATATCCAAATCTTATCACCACTTTCGGGGACTTTTATGATTGCATGGTATTTGTTCGACGTTCCGATAGCCATTCGACGACCCGAGAAATCAAATAATTTCCATTTGAAATTTTGTATTGCTTTAGATTTAATTTCCCAAAATTCTTTAGCGGGATTCGGAAAAATCGAGAAAGGAAACGATGTGGCGGTGATATTTTCCACGAAAAACGTACTATCCCTGCCAATTTCATAAGCCTTGGTTTCTAACGGTTCCAAATGCACATTTTGTGTGAATGAATTTTGTCTGCTTTGTACGGTTCCCATACTATCCGGAGAAACTTCTCGAAGGTATAAATCTCCTGTAAATCCGTACGACGAACCGTTGAAATTGAAACTGAAATCATATTCTTCCGTCATGGAAGCATTGACTAATAATATCACGATGCTTCGGTTGTTTTCGGCCGCAAAAACACCATTCTGCACGGCTTTTATTCGCACGTTCACCGGTATGTCACCTTCATACCATACGGTTTGGATTTCCGGAATATTGCCTTGCAAATCAAGAGGATGCAATAATCTTCCGTAGGATAAATAATTTCTCAAGCGGTATCGCATTTTGACAATATTTTGCACAAAGGGACGCGCCGTGGCGGCATTGGGGTCGCGGGCGAAATAACAATAAAACTGACCCGGTTGAATACCGGTTGTTAAACCTTGAGCCAATTTGGTATAAAAAGCTTCATCATTATATTGGCTTGAATATAAAGCCAAACTGAAGTACTGCACCTTTCCCGAGTATACGGCTTGATGTGCAGGAACCATGTGCGCGGTTGTCCATCCCAAGGTCAAGAAGCCGTCCGTTTGGTTGGCAATAAAATCCGCCGCTCCTTCGGTAGTAATAAATGCGGTAGCCGGCATAATCGTATGAAATCGACCGAACATTTGCGCATATCCGTCGCGCCAATAATGACCCCCGCCCGCCGGATGAGCGTGCGTTGTATCCATACACAAAACGGGGCCGGCGGCACACACTTGATCCACGTAAACTCCGGACGCTCCTATTCTATTACTCAGCCGATTGACGGCATATTCCAATGTATCTTGCCAATTGTCTTGTGCCGGACACATCACGGCAAAAACATTCCCGTTGAATGTTTGCGTATATTCGATACCGTTTGCGTTTTTGGCGGCATCGGGATAACCCAATGCGGGATAATCCGGCAAATCGGTATCATATAGCCGGCCGTTGATATAAGGCGTAACAAAAGCCCTACCGCCGTCTTGCACATGTTCTATCACCCATTCCATGCTATCACGTTCGGGAAAATAGTCGGGATAATTATCGTCGAATTGTTGATAATTCCATTGCGACCAGAGAAATCCCGAAGGGATAGAGTCGAATAAATCCCGGAATGCAATCATTTGTTGTGCCAAATTGGCCATGGAAACGGTAGTATCTTCGCTAATATATGCCCAAACGGCGATCTCCCCTATCCTGTGCTGACGTGTCCGGCGTTCCTGAGCGTTCACCGGCCAATAAACGGCGTTTTGTTCCGCCCAATTTTTATAAACCATGGCGGCATCATACCAATCCCCTTCGAAAAACACCATCGCAAACACACCGGGCAAGCGCTGATCATTTCCGGGTTCACCTAATCGAATCGCAGGAATGGTTATCCTGAATCTTAAACCTCCGTTTATGGCGGAAATGCTCAAATTTTTATAAGACGCCACCGGATCATGAGCGCCTAAATACAAACCGTAGTCATTGCCGTAATAAGCCATCCAAGGCATAGTCCACCCCCACCCTCTCGGATAAATATCATTATAATCGATCTGATTTTGCAAAGGATTTTTTAACAATACGCCGGAATATTTGGGGATTAAAAAATAATCATTTCCCGGTGCCGATATATCGATTACGGGGAATGTATATTCCATCAAGCTGTGATTTTGACCGATGCTATCTATACTCAACGTCCATTGTATGACATTTCCTTCAAAAAATACACGGAATTTCACTGTTAACCCGTAGGGCAAACCGGATATAACCGGCCGGGAAAATATTCCTTCCAATGTGTCCGTATGATTGAATATTTGCAATTGATTCCAATGAGTTCGTGAATCGATATAAATCATTGAGTTATCTCTTAAATCCTTGATTTTCAATTGAAAAATACATGTGGAGTCATGTAAAACTTCATGTCCGTTATGGCGTATGGAACTTAAAACTAACCCTTCGGGATTACCCGAATTTGAGAAAATGATTGTATCGTTTCCGTGGGCGATAAGATAGTCTCCGTTTTGCGCTTGCGTAAATGATAATTCAAAGAACAAAAGGATATAAATAAACCGTTTCATGATAAAATTTTGTAATAAAATTTCATATCAAAAGTAGATAATTTCTTGCAATTAAGCAAAACGAATAAATGATATTTTGATGGACAACATACTATTTTAATAGAATAATTTAAATTAAATTTATGAATAAAATAAAAAAACAATAAAAACACAATGTTAAAACACAAATAAAACGTAACACAAGTAAAGGAAAAACTCACGAAGGTTTTGAATTTATAATAAAAAGTTATATATTTGCCTGAAAAAAGTAAAAAAATATGTCCCGGGAAATAAAATTGGATATCAGAAAAACGGCTAGCATAAAAATCGGATTGGGAAATAAAATTCTTTATGCGAATGATTACATGTTAAATTTGTTAGGTTATAATTTAAGTGAATTTATCGGAAATCGCCCCCGTATTGTTTGCCATCCCGACATGCCCGATGTAATACATGACGTAATCGGTCGAATGATTTTGAATTATCAATCGGGAATTGCCGTATTGAAACATGTTAGCAAATACGGTGATTATATGTGGGCTTTTACACATTTTAAGCCTTCTTACAAGGAAGACGGAACATTTGAAGCATTTATAACGAGAAGAAAACCTCTTCCCGATAAAAAACTAAACGGCACCGAAGAATATTTATATGAAAAAATCACAAAATTATACCGGATTTTAAAGGAAATCGAACAATATAGTGGCGTTGAACAAGCCATGAAATATTTGGACGGATTTTTGGAGGACCGCGGTTATGCCAATCTCCATGAATACTACATGAGCTTTTTCGACTTTAAGGAAGAAGAATTGGAAAGCTATTTCCAAATCGATCAGGAAACGCCGGCATCAAAAATCAAGCGTTACTTTGATCCCAAATTTTTGGGGTTATTTTGACTTGGTTCATAGAAAGTATAAAATTTTTTTTTTGACGTTTAAAATTCATTTAAAAAGTCATATAAATTCTCGTTTCGTTTTAATCCGAATTTTTTCCTCAGAATATAACGAGCGGTTTTGACGCTATCTGGCGAAATATTTAGCAAAGTAGCACTTTGTTTGATGTTAAAGCGGAGTTTGATCAAAGCGCTTAGTTTAAGTTCGGATTGTGTTAAATCGGGAAATTGTTGTTTTAACCTTTTAAAAAAGTCTTTATTAACCATTTCGAAGTATTGACGAAAAACTTCCCAATCTTTCTCGGCTTGCAGGCCGGCTTTTACTTGACGAACAAATTGATTCAATTCACCGGGACCGGGATTGTGATTGTTTTTGATACGCGACAAAAAATGCAAAACATCATTCAGGATTTTGTTTTTCTGCATCATCATTAGCGCTTGAGAGGTCAATTGTTTACTTTTGTATTCCAAATCAACCCGCATTTTTTCTTTTTCCATCCGGCTTAATTTTCTTTGTTTCTTATAATATAAAACGATTCCCACAAGAATAAGTAACAAAAGAACCAACACAACCGAAAGCAGGTATTTAATCTTTTTCTGTTTGATTTTATCGGCTTTGAGTTGACGAATAATTAACTGTTTTTTTTCGTCTTCGTATTCTTTTTTCAATTGTTCGATTTTGATTCGAGATTCAACACGCTTGACGGAATCTTGCACATCCATAAGTTTTTCCAAATAAAATAATGAATTTTTATAATCACCTTTATCCCTGTAGGATACATACAAATAATATAGCGCATACTCTTTGTCCCGTAAACTTTTGTTCCATTTTCCGATTTCGTAGGCTCGTTTAAGATATCCGATAGCTTTGTCATATTGACCTGTTTTGTAGTACCATTTACCGAATGTGCTCAAAAACAAAGGATGTAATGATGGTGATGTGCGATTGAAATAATACTGAATTTTACGAAAATAATATTCGACGGAATCTTTCTGCTGACTGTCGATAAACAATTTGGATAAATTCAAATAGGCCGATGCCAAGGCATCGAAATTTTTATTTTTTTTATAATCTAACGAAGCTAATTTCAAAAAATAATAACTACTGTCGGCTTGTTTCAAATACCGGTAAGAAATGCCCATATTGTTGTAAATATCGGCCAAATCGTACGGGACATGGTGCGCCGTCACAATTTTCAACGCTTTGCGATAGTTGTGAATAGCTTCACGATACCGGCCTACTTCCTTTTCCAATATCCCCAGATTGTTGTAGGATGAAACTAAACCCCGGTAATTTTTGTTCCGGTCATAAATTTTTAGTGCTTTATATAAATACGTGATGGATTTTTCCGGTAGACCCAGTTTATAATAAATGCCTGCCAACCAACGGTAAGACTCGGCCAAAGGAATTTCCAGATGATTTTTCTTTTCGATTTGAATAGCCTTTTGTATTTGTTCACGAGCTTTTATGTATTCGCCTCGACGATGATTCAGTAAACCGTAATATTTCCAAGCGGCCGCTATATAATACGGTTTACTTAGTTGTTTTGCCAGTTGCATATTTTGTTCGATTAAAATGGCCGCCGAGTCCATATTTTCATTCAATAAACTGTCAATTACTTTTAGCCGGTAATCGAATAAGGCTTCGCCTTGAAGTGATCTATCTGCGGTATGTAATAACATCGAATCGGAATAGGAGACATTATTTTGAGCCGAAAACTTACCTAATATGACGAAAAAAATTATGACTGAAAAAGAACTTTTGGATGTCATTTTCTAAAAGTTATTTTCCAAAAAACAAAAATATTAATTTTACATATCAAAACCAATGACAATTACATTTGTTTTTTATAAGTAATTGAGTTTCAATATGTTAAAAATCTCCCTTACTTTTTCCTTACTTTTTTGGAATTAATACCTTACCTAATCATTACATCTTTTTTTTGGTAGAGCAAGTGAACTCAAGGTAATTTTGTCATAAAAATATTCGATATGAAAAAAAAGTCAATTATTACCCTTAGTATAATTTTCATCTTACTCATAATACAAACATTGTTTTTTTTCTACCCGGCCCCGGTAAATGAGAACGAAACAACTTACAATAATCATATTCCTTATGTTTTTTTTTCTGAATCTGTACACAGTAAAGAAATCAAGATAATAACTCGGGGGTTGTCGTCTTATTGCTATAAACTACGCCGGTGTTTCATAGCTTTTTCATCATACCATATACACGGGGTTAACGACAACTCCCGAGTTTTACAAAATATAAACGAATTAGTATGAAAACCACATCCTTAACCGGTTTAATTATAATAAATACGAATTTTTTCGCACAATTTGGTATTGTCGGTCAAAATTGTATCACAAATTTTATCAATTTTTCATTTTCCGCCAAAAACATGCATTCGGTTGATAACATCCAATCCTCTATCGTCACACCTTTCTTTTTGATTACTATCTCAATGAACTCTTCCAACCCATCTCAACAGAGTATCAATGTTATGTTTAACAATAATACTTCATGGAAAATTTCAGATGAACAAGAGAAAATTACTAGCACCGTAACGGCTACTAATAAACCGGATAAAACCGGCCGGACGACCCTTGAATCGGTGGTGAATATGCTGATTGCAAGCTTGGCAAATAAATTCGGAACGGTGTGGAATATTAAAAATAAAATTGAAGAGCTATGAAAACCTCTCTCTTTATTATATTGTTTTTCATCATTAGCATTCCTGCATATGCCCAAGTAGCCATCAATAACGACGGCAGCCAACCGGATAATTCGGCTATGCTGGATGTCAAAAGCTCCGACAAGGGAATTTTAATTCCCCGCCTGACCACCCAACAACGAACGAATAATATAACCAATCCCGCACGGGGATTGCTGGTATATGACACCGATACCGATTCGTTTTGGTATTACGACGGCACCGCTTGGGTGGAAATAGGCGGTGCGGGCGGCGGTACCGGCGCTCAGGAAATCGACGATTTGAACGACGGAAAAAGTGACGGTTCTTCGGTTTTTTTGGGTTTGAATTCCGGTAGCGCGGATAACGGGAACAATCTAAATGTCGGCTTAGGTATAAGTGCCTTACAAAACAACACGGGAGGAGAGGCTAATACCGCTATCGGTTATTCCGCACTGCAGTCTAATAACACCGGTTTTAATAATACCGCCGTCGGTTACGCAAGTTTACAGTCTAATACGAACGGCCTTAATAATACGGCAGTCGGCGTAGTAGCACTGTATGCAAACACTTCCGGAAACGAGAATATCGCCATAGGCAATTCTTCGCTTAGGGAAAATACGACGGGAAACGCGAATGTATCCGTAGGTTTCGTTGCCATGCAAAATAACTTGCAAGGCAATAGAAATGTGGCCGTGGGGAGCGGTTCCCTTTATAATAATACAACCGGCAATGAAAATGTGGGTGTGGGATATAGTGCATTGCTTGCCAACACCTCCGGAAAAGATAATGTGGCCGTAGGAACACAAACGTTACGGTCCAATACGGATGGCAATTATAATATTGCCGTAGGCCCCAAAGCTATGTATAATGCCGTGAATAAGGATTTTATCATCGCCGTTGGCGATTCGGCTTTGTATAACAACGGAACGGGAGCAACCACGGCCTTCGAAGGTGCCAAAAATACGGCCGTAGGTTCCAAAGCTCTATATGCCAATTCGTTGGGTTATCAAAACACGGCCTTGGGATTTCAATCCTTACGGTCCAATACCTACGGATATGACAATACCGCCGTAGGTTCGGAAAGTTTGATTTCCAATACCACCGGATCAAGTAATACCGCTTTGGGTGCTTATGCCTTAAAAAACAATACCACCGGACAAAATAATACGGCTGTCGGAGCCAATGTCATGGAATCCAACACAACCGGAATCTTTAATACGGCCGTAGGAAATTTAGCTCTTAATTCCAATACGACCGGACAAAGAAACGTGGCCGTAGGCAACGGAAGTCTCTTCTTCAATACCACCGGAAGTCACAATATTGCCATAGGTGAAAGTAGTTTGGAAAACAACACCACCGGTTATTCCAATGTGGCCATCGGAAGCAGAGCCATGTTCAGAAACACCAAATCGAGTCATACGGTGGCCATCGGCGATTCGGCGCTTTATTATAACGGATTCGGCGCCACGCAAGCTTATCACGCTTCAAAAAATACCGCCGTCGGCTCCAAATCGCTCCATAATAATACAACGGGATACCAAAACACCGCCGTCGGCTATCAAACTTTATATTCGAATACTTCGGGTACGTATAACACCGCCACCGGAACAAGCGCCTTATCGAGCAATACGACGGGTTCCGGTAACAGTGCGTTCGGAACGAGCGCTTTGCAACAAAACACCACGGGAAGTTCCAATACCGCCGTGGGAAATGTTGCACTTTACTTCAATACCGAAGGAGAAGATAATACGGCCGTAGGCTCGCACGCATTAAACCGCAATACCACGGGTGTGCAAAATACCGGATTGGGCAGAAGTGCTTTGTTTTCCAACACTACGGGAACTAACAATACGTCCGTAGGGGCTTTTGCCTTGGAAGATAACGAAACCGGAAGCCACAATACATCCCTCGGGGCATTTTCTTTGTCCAACAATACGAGTGCCTCGAGCAACGTGGCCTTGGGCGCTTTCGCTTTATATGCCAATACCACGGGCGAAAGCAATGTGTCCATAGGAACCGATAACTTGCGAAACAATACCACAGGTGGATATAACACGGCCGTAGGTAACAATGCCCTCTATTACAACACGACGGGACAATTCAACGCGGTGTTGGGCTATGAAGCGCTTTCCAACAACACAACGGGTAACGACAATACATCCGTAGGCGCTTATTCTCTTTATTCCAATACCACCGGAAAATTTAACATAGCGATAGGAAGTATGGCATTGTATAAAAATACCAATGTAAGCAACCTGGTAGCCATCGGCGATTCGGCGCTTTATCATAACGGCACGGGGGTTTCCAATTCATTGGAAGCCACAGGGAATACCGCCATCGGAAGTAAAGCGCTTATGTCCAACACTACGGGCTATTCCAATACCGGAATCGGTGACCAAGCAATGTATAAAAATACTTCGGGTTATTACAATACGGCGGTGGGATACAATGCATTGTATAACAATACCACCGGGTTGGGCAATACGGCCTTAGGCACCACGACCCTGCTAAAAAACACCACGGGAAATTCCAATTCGGGATTGGGAACGGGAAGTTTGCTCAACAATACGACAGGTAGCGGTAACACCGCCTCGGGATTCGGTTCGTTATCCTACAATACCACCGGAAGCAATAACTCGGCTTTCGGCAATCAAGCGCTCAATGCCAATCTCACGGGATATTCCAATACGGCCGTCGGTGCTTTCGCCCTTTACAAAAACACCGTGCGGAGTAATTTGGTGGCCGTAGGCGATTCCGCTTTGTATAACAACGGTTCGGGGGCAACCGCTTCTTACCAAGCCATAAGAAATACCGCCGTGGGATCCAAAGCTTTATTTTCCAACACGACCGGATCTTATAACACGGCTTTGGGTTTTGCATCCCTGCGTTTTAACGTTACCGGTGACAATAATACGGCCGTAGGCGAAGGAGCCTTATACGGCAATACGTCCGGAAGCGGGAATACGGCTTTGGGAGTGGCCGCTTTGGCGACCAACACAACCGGAACCAATAATCTGGGAATTGGAGAATCTTCTTTGTATAAAAACGAAACGGGTAGCGAAAATACGGGTGTCGGAACGGGGGCTTTATACGAAAATACCACGGGCCACTCCAATACGGCCGTGGGAAGTTATGCACTGAAAAATAACAAAACCGCAAAAGGTAATGTGGGAATTGGTGCCGCTGCATTGTTCTATAACAGCGACAAAAGCGGATTGGTAGCCGTAGGCGATTCCGCTTTGTATAACAACGGTTTCGGCAGTACCGCAACCACCGAAGGCACACAAAATACGGCGGTGGGTAGCAAGGCAATGTATGCGAACACCAAAGGAAGTTTCAATACCTCAACGGGATATTGGGCCTTAAAGTCCAATACAACGGGTAATTACAATACCGCCGTCGGCGCCGATGCCTTGCTCAACAATACCACCGGCGATGCCAACAACGCTTTCGGCAACGGCGCTTTGTATCATAACTCTACCGGCGACTCCAATATCGCCATCGGAATCAACTCCTTGTTTAACAATACCACAGGCGACGGCAACATTGCCATCGGAAGAGTGGCGTTGTATCATAACACAAACCGTAGCCATTTGATTGCCATCGGCGATTCTGCCCTTTTTAACAACGGAACCGGAGTCACCACGGTCGATCAGGCGATCGATAATATCGCCATGGGATACCGGAGTTTGCGTAGCAATACCACGGGCGATAAAAACATTTCCATCGGAACGGATGCACTTTATGCCAATACAAGCGGTTACAATAACATCGCTATAGGGCCAAGCGCATTATTAGATAATGAAGAGGGTTATTCGAATATAGCCATTGGATTGGAAGCCTTGCAAGACAATTTTAGAGGTAGCGATAATATAGCCATAGGCAAAAGAGCCGGTTCCGATTATATAACCGGTGATTTCAATGTGGCGATAGGTACCAGTGCGGGATTTACTTCGGGAGGTTTGAGCAACACGATAGCACTCGGATACAATGCGGGAGGTATGGCCAATGCGCCCAACCGGACCGAAATAGGCAATTCGAGTATGTCTTGGATCGGAGGGCAAGTAGGTTGGAGCACATATAGCGACCGCCGTATCAAAACCGACATCCGCGAAGATGTCGTGGGATTGGAATTTATCAAACGCTTACGTCCCGTAACCTATCATCTCGACATTCACAAACAAAATGAAATGACACGTCGCAACGGGAAGAAAGATGACAAGGATTGGGAAGGAAAGTATGACATTGAAAAAATCAAGTTTACCGGATTTATCGCCCAAGAAGTGGAACAAGCGGCACGGGATGCGGGTTATGATTTCAGCGGTGTGGATAAGGCTAATGACGATGTGGGAATTTACAGCATCCGGTATGCCACATTCGTTGTGCCTTTGGTCAAAGCCGTTCAGGAACAACAGGAAATCATCGAACAACAACAAAATACGATAGACGAACAATCCAAAAAAATCAAAGAATTACAGGAGAAAAATCAACAACTGTGGCGGGAAATGAATAATCTGCGCCGGCTGATCGAAAATATCCAACGGAAAACGAATGAGAACGCAAGATAAAGTTAAGACAGAACAAACGACATGTAAAATGAAAAAGCTATGAAAAACCGAAATATCATGAAAAAATTTCTTTGGACGGTTCCCGTGTTGCTGATAACATTAAGCATCCGGGCGCAAGGATTCCCCTACAAAGCATTGATTACGGACAACCAAGGGATTCCTCTAAGCAACCAAAACATTACCGTTTTCTTCGATATTTACGATACGGCCAACCAATTGGTCTATTCCGAATCTCATGCCGTAAGCACGGATGATAACGGCATCGTTTCGGTCAATATCGGTGAAGGTAATGTGATCAACGGAAATTTTAACGGCATCGACTGGTCTGTTCCGCTATATTCCGTGGAAGTAAGAGTGGATACCAATGGAAGCGGCACGGTCAATTTGGGAAGATTTACCTTCGGTTATGTGCCTTATGCCAAATACACCGACAAGGCGGGTAATGCTTTCAGCGGCGATTTTAACGACCTGACCAACATTCCGAACGGCCTTTCGGACGGCGATGATGTAAACGACGCGGACCACGACCCCGCCAACGAACTGCAAACCCTGTCGATAAACGGAAACCAGCTTTCCATCAGCAACGGCAATACGGTTACCCTGCCGGCCACCGGCGACAATTGGGGTAGCCAAACCGTGCAGTCCGACAACAGTTTGTCCGGCGACGGAACTTCGGCCAATCCTTTGTCTGTAAACACCTCGTCGCCCGCTTTTGACGGATGGGACAAGGACGCATCCGACGATTTCAGCGGCGATTTTAACGACCTGACCAACATTCCTCCCAACTTGGATACCGATAGCACCGACGATGTAACCCGGTTAAATGATTTGAAT
>Ga0256834_1000198_pt1 | contig 42834 bp, 34 predicted proteins | sample 4281140metaG_FD_190536 | JGI IMG/M metagenome (GOLD analysis project Ga0256834, IMG submission 190536) | Hydrothermal vent microbial communities from East Pacific Rise, Pacific Ocean - 4281-140 | ecosystem: Environmental > Aquatic > Marine > Hydrothermal vents | place: Pacific Ocean: East...
CAATTCTAAATTAAAGTTGAAGCAATATAAATATTGGGATTTACCAACAAAATTTAATATTGATACCAACTACAATGAAGACGAAATATTAAATCAACTTGATGAGGAAATTGTGTCCGCTATCAAATACAGGTTAATTGCAGATGTACCACTTGGAACATATTTGAGTGGAGGAGTTGATTCAAGTTTAATTACTGCTATTACAGCTTTAGAGAAAAAAGAGAAAGTAAATACATATACCATTGGGTTTCCTGAACTTAATGAATTTGAGTTTTCAAAAATAATATCTGAAAAATACCATACAAAGCATCATGAAATAGTGATGACAAAAAACGATTATGTAGAAAATTGGGAAAGGCTTATCAACTATAAAGATGCTCCATTAGGCGTGCCTAATGAAATTCCACTAGCTGTAATGTCTAGCAAACTTAAAGAGAAGATAACCGTGGTTTTATCGGGTGAAGGTGCAGATGAGTTAATGGGAGGATATGGTAAAATATTTCGATCGCCCTTTGACTTTTCAAATAGTGATAATAAGGAGGATTTCTATAGCTACTTAATGTCTAAATACGAATATGTCTCAAGGGAAATTAGAGATCAATTAATAAGCACGTCAAAGGCCTATAGAAAAGAATTTGATACTAAAATCAGGAGTGAGTTTAAATCTCGATCAAATGAAGAAAATGTATTTAAGTTTTTTCATAAATATCATGTTAAAGGACTACTGCAAAGAGTAGATATGACTACAATGCAGACATCTGTTGAGGCTAGAGTTCCATTCCTTGACCATAACTTAATTGAATTTGTTTATTCAAAAGTCCCTTACGATTTAAAATTGAAATGGAAAAACACCAAATCCCAATCGGATGCAAAAAAAAGTAATTCTGAATTTTATAGCGAAAATCTAGATATTCCAAAATATTTATTAAGAAAACTTTCTTACAAGTACCTGCCGTCAAATATCGTTGAGAGAAAAAAAGTCGGATTCCCTGTGCCATTAACAGAATGGTTCGAAAACCTTGAAAAACTAGCTCTTGAACTTCTGCCAGAAGCTACCTGGCTAAAAGATGGAATTGTTCAAGACTTAATTAACAAGAGTAAGAAAGAATCGAGGTCTGGTCAAGTACTTTGGATGTTCATAAATATTGAAATCTTTAGAAAAAGTTATTTTTCTAAAGATTGGAGGTGGTAAATTAAAAACTATTAATATGTATAAAAGAGGGGACGAAAAAATTGTTATCGGGTACACTTCAGGTGTATATGATCTATTTCACATAGGTCACTTAAATCTATTGAAAAATGCAGCATCATTATGTGACAAATTAATCGTAGGTGTAACTTCTGATGAATTAGTTGCTTATAAAAATAAAAGAGCGGTAATCCCACACCATGAAAGAATGGAAATTGTGAGAAATATAAAATTTGTTGATGCCGTAGTGCCACAAAATGACATGGATAAATTTAAAATGTGGGAGAAGCTAAAATATGATATAATGTTTGTTGGTGATGATTGGCATGATTCACCAAAGTGGAAGGAGATAGATGAAAAATTTAAAAATGTGGGAGTTAAGATTGTTTATTTCCCTTATACAAAAGGAATTTCTTCCACTTTGATTAACAAAACACTTGAAAATATTAGAGATAAATAATAATTGGCTTAATAATTAAGATGAAAGCAATTAAACAACTTTTAGGAGATTCTGTTGTTTATGGAATTGGAGGCCTATTCGTACGTGCAACTCAAATATTCATTTTACCATTAATATTAATTTATTTAAAAAAAGATGAATTTGGGGTTCTTGACTATTTCTTAAATATTAAGAACATCTTAATTATTTTATACGGTTGGGGTATATTAACTTCAATCTTTAAATATTCAGAAAAGCTCGAAAAGAAAAGCAAGAGCCCATTTAACGGCATCCTAATTATTATTGTAGTATCTTTTATAGGAGGCTTAATTATCAGCCTCCTTTCTTTATATTCCAATTCTGTTAATGAGTATTGGGAGGATTTATTATACGTCCATATAATTTCTTGCTTTGGAGCATTATTTACAATTCCGTTGGGTGTATTTAGGCTTAATAGAAAACCTGTCAATTATGTGGCATTAAATTTATTTTACACAATTGTTTTATTAGGGTCATCTTACTACTTGATAATAACAACAAATTACAATTATAAATCAGTTTTAATAGGCCACGTACTAGCATCTTCATTATCGTTTATAATAGGCCTTTTTGCGATTAGAAAAGATATCATTTTTAAATTTGAATATTCGTTATTTAAAAAGATGCTAGACTTTGGATTTTCAATTTTACTGGGGTCTCTCTCTTTTGTGATCCTGCTTGCTACATCAAGGTTTTTTCTTAAAGCAGGAGCTAGTTTTGAAGAAGTAGGCCTATTAGGTATGGCTCAGAGGATTTCTCTCTTTGTTGGAGCATTACTTATTTCTCCTTTTGCATTAGCATGGTTGCCTTTTGTGAAGTCCAAAGTAAATGATAAAAATTTTCACGCCATAGCGAATAGGGTATTCACTTCTTTTTTATGGATTGGATTAATTTTTACCCTTACGTTAGAACTTATTCAAAAGGATGTTTTTTTATTGATTGGTAACAAAGAGTATCTACCATCACTATCATATGTAATTCCATTTTCAATATCATATTTAATGCAAGGTTTGTACTTTATTTTTTCTGCTGGAATTTTTCTATCGGGAAACACAAAGCATTACAAAATAATTGGCTTGTCTTCAATAGCTTTTAATTTAACCCTTTACTTACTTTTATACAACACAATATCAATTGGAGTGGTATCATATATAACGCTTCTCTCATTTGTATTTTCTGTTATTTTAGCATATTTCTTTGGAAATAAGAGGATAAAGATAAAAGTGCTGCAAATTAGAAACATCCTGATTCTTCTTTTATACTCCTTTTTATTTGGAATGGTTTTTTCTTTTAATAATCTTAACTATAATATGTCTTTATATTCGCTAATAGCATTAAAATTATTATTTATTGGCATTTTGTTTTCACTTCATTTAATCAATGAGCGAAAAGTTAAAGAAAAACTTGATTCATAAAAATAATTAACTATGAGGCTAAAGTTTTCCGCAATTAATCATTTTTCAAATACTAAATGATAAAACTATTTAAAGCTTTATATGGTAGTATCATTTATGGATTAAGTTATATAACTCCAAAATCAAATAAAATCTGGGTCTTCGGATCTATGGGTGGGCAAGCTTTTTCAGATAGCCCAAAATATATATATAACTATATATACAATCACAATTTAGATGTTGAAGCAATATGGTTAACCAGAAGTCCACTAGTTTTTCGTTTTCTGAAAACTGCAAATAAAAGGGTTTATTTTATTAACAGTTTTAAAGGGGTTTGGTTTGCCCTGAGAGCGAGTTTTGGAATTGTTTCTCATGGGCTAATTGACATTAATAGATACAGTTGTGCTCGACTCAAAATAATCGAATGTTGGCATGGTGTTCCATTAAAGCCTGTTCTACTATCTGATAAAAAGAAGGAGGCTATCCAAAAAAGGAATAGAGCTAAAAAGTTAAAGTTTATTTTTCCTTTTCTTAATAAGCAAATTCAATATAATGACTTCGCAGCAATATGTGGGAGTGGAGATTTGTGTAACAGAATTCTCAAAAAAGTATTTGGTTCAAAATCACCCATATTGAATTTGGGATTTCCAAGACTTGATGGCTTATTTTCTCATGAAACCAATTTAACATCACTAAAACTGGGAGAACTTAAAAAAAATAAGAAAAATATTGGTATTTACTTGCCTACCTATAGACAAAAAGAAGAATTTGATATTGTAAATTACTTTACAGAAAATAGTGAACAAATTTATAAATCATTAGAACAAACGGATACATACTTATTCGTTAAGATGCACTCTTTTGAAAAGCAATCTCCAATTAATAAATTAAAGTTTGAAAGAATAATATATATTGATAATGAAGATATAAAAGATGACATATATTCCATTTTAGGATTATTTGATTTCTTAATAACAGATTATTCTAGTGTAATATTTGATTTTCTCATTCTTGCAAGACCAGTTTTTTTACTTATCCCTGACAGGGATAAGTACATTAAGTCTAATGGAGATTTTGTTTATGATTATTTGGAATTAGGTTTAAATGTTTATAATGATTGGGGTAGCTGTATGGATCATATTAAGATAAATAAAGAATTTGATAGACCTATTTACAATAAATTAAGAACTGAAATACATAGATATAAAGACGGGAATAGCTCTAAAAGACTTTTTGACTACTTAAATAGCAAATAACAAAATGCATTCTTTAAAAAAAGTTTTGATAATTGGTGTTGGCGTATTTATGAAGTTATTGAATCGAGCTTTTCCTGTTAGTCAAGATGTCTGGGTATTTGGAAGCCAAGACGGTAGTGCTTATGCTGATAATTCAAAATATTTTTTTGAATATGTAGTTCATAACCATACTGAAATTAAGGCCATTTGGCTAACACGCTCAAAAAATGTTATAGATGAATTGAATTGCCTAGGATTAAAAGTGCATCATAATCTTTCAATTAAAGGAGTATGGTATTCAGTTATTTCCTCTGTAGCTATTTTTTGTACTTCAAGAAATGACCTTTGGTTTGTTTACCATAAAAAAAGAAGAAAAATTGTTAACCTTTGGCATGGTATGCCAATGAAAAAAATCGTATTTGACTACCCTGATCATAGCATTGAAAACAATACATTTAGAGATAATATTTGGAGTAAATATGTAGCTGGTATTCAACACAAACAAGTTTCACTAATAATTTCAACATCTGACTTTTTTTCTAATATATTAAAATCTTCGTTCAGAAATAATAATATTATTGCTACTGGACAGCCTAGAACAGATGTTTTTTTTAGTTGGAAAAAGGACTTTATTAAAAGTAAATTAGGGTTAAATAACGAAGATATAATTGTAACATATATGCCTACACATAGAGCTTATGGACAGGGAGAATTAAATCCTCTAATTTTTAACAATAACGACTTAGCCATTGATTGTTTTAAAAAAAACAGGATAAAAATTATTTGGAAATTTCATAAAAACATGATCCCCCAACATTTGGGTCAGGGGATAAAAGTAAACCAAGAAGTTTTTAAAGATATGACTCATCTGTCAATAGATCCTCAAGAACTGTTATTTGTTTCAGACATTTTAATTACTGATTATTCAAGTTGCTACGTTGATTTTTTGTTTTTGAAACGGCCGATAATCTTCTATCTATATGACAACTATGAATCTGATGATAACGAATTGTATTATCAGCCTGAAGACCACAATATTGGATGCATTGCTAAAAATGAAGATGAACTCCTAAAAATGATTTTAAATTGCGAATATAAAACTGAGCCAAAAATTGAGTATCATAAATATTTAGACAATAATTCATCCCAACGTACTTTTAAGGAAATAACAAGGTTATTGTAATGGCTGAAATAATCATACTTCTATTACTATTATTATTATTTATTTCTATTAAAGTAGAAGATGGAGTTATAGCATTACTAACTTTTCTTCCTTTCCATGCTTTTATAAAAAACTCGTTGTTTTTTTATTTTCAACATGGAACTCTTTTCTCCTTTTGGAAAGAACTCGTCATTTTAATCCTACTTTTAAAACTTCTTTATCAAAGAAAGAAAGTTTACATTGATAAGAACCTTTTTATTTTTATCAGCTTATTTATAGGATTGGTATTTTTTTATTTTGCTATTACCAATAATTTAAAGCCTGCAATATCACCATTAAGAGATCACCTATTCTCAATACTATTACTTGTTCTGTTTTCGAACGTTGGCTATAAAATAGGGTTTTCGCAAAAGTTAATTATGTGGCCATCAATAGCCTTTTTTATTAGTTATATGCTGGGTTTTGTTCAATTGTTCTACATTAAAATTCCTTTAGGCTATTTAATGAATAGAATTGAATATATAACTCCAGGAGGGTATATTGTTTACACCACTACTTCTGCTAGAATACTTGGTTTTGAAAGAATGGCTGGATTCATTGGTGGCCCAAATGGTTTTGGGTTATTTTGTGCAGTAACACTACTGTTTATTTATATTCATCGATTTACAATTCTGAACATATCAAATAGTAAAAGATTTAAGGCTTTTTTAAGTGCTTCTTTTTTTCTAGGTTCTGTTGTATTAATTTATTCTTTTTCTAGAGCTGGTTGGGCAATTTTCTTTGGTGGGTTATTACTTATGCTTGTAGCATTAAGAAAAAAGATTAGATGGTCCTTTATTCTTGTGCCTTCATTTATTTTAGTATTGATGCTTTTATTTGCACCAAAAGACTCAACTATAACTAAGGTTTTTGATAAAACTTTTTCTGGAAAAGAAGCAAGTTCTGCAGACAGGGTAAATGGGATAAAAAATGGATTTAGTGAAATTTTTAAAGCTCCTTGGGGTCATGGTTTAGGCACTGCAAATAATCAATTCCCAGATCTAAAAGAATTTTTTGTTGAATCTGCAACTGTAAATATGATTTATGAATTTGGATTTTTAGGAATTATTTTGCTTTTGCTTATCTATTTTATAATTATTATTAGGTCATTCGTAAGAAGTAAAAACAACCCTTATGCGGCTTTAGGGTTTTCTATTGCCTTAGTAACTATTTTAGCTAGCTTCTTTTCGGTTAATACATATGGTATGCCTTATATCTATTATTCTTGGGCGTTTATGGGGCTAGGGTTAAATAAAAGTATAATAAAACAGATGGTTTAAATATATGAAAAAAGAAATATCAATTGTTTGCGCTACATATAATGCTAAAGAGACTATCAATGAATTTCTTTTATCTCTAAAGGAGCAAACAAATACAAATTATCAATTAATAATAATTGATGGAGGCTCTAGTGATAACACATTAGATATCATAAAAAATAATTTAGACATAATCGATTATTGGATTTCAGAACCAGATCAGGGAATTTATGATGCATGGAACAAAGGTATATCCGCTGCTAAAAATAACTGGATAAGCTTTGTAGGATCCGATGATACGTTAATGCCTAATTATGTTGAATCATATTTGAAAGCAATACATACCATAGGTAATGATGAGGTAGACTACATATCATCACTCGTTAGCTTAGTAGATTATGACAATAAATGTATAAGAACATTAGGAAAACCCTTTATATGGACTGAATTTAAATATAAAATGACAACTGCTCACGTTGGATCTTTGCATCATAAAAATTTATTTGCCGAAGTTGGTAATTATGATATTTCTTATAAAATTATTGGTGATTATGAGTTGCTATTAAGAAAAAGAAATAAGTTAAAAACACTTTTTATCAATAAGAATACAGTAAAAATGAAAGTAGGGGGTACAAGCTTATCCTATAAGGCTATCTTTGAAAGGTATTTAGCACATCAACAAACAGCCAAAACACCAAAACTAATTGCAGTTTTCACATATTTACGAGGAATATTGGAATTGGCAAAGTTTAAGATAGAGTTAGCTGCTCGAAAAAAATAGTAAAATCAATTCCTAAGAATGTAGCTTATGTGTTCTCCATTTAAAATAATATTTTTCGTATTCCTATCAATAATTTTAATCAGTTCAGCTAAAGCAGATAGCGAAGACTTAATACTACGGATTCAGGCTAATGCAAAGCATAGCGACTATATTCAAGTTTACTTTAGTAACACTTCATCGAGCTATAATCCCAATGATCAAATCAAAAAGAAAATAAAAGGAGGAGAATTACAAGAAATTGAATTTCATATTCCATCCAAAGGGAATATACCGTATTTAAGAATTGATTGGGGAGGCAAACCATCCAACTTTTTTGAAATCAAAAGTATTAGTTTTCAACTAAATAATGTAACCTTCAAACTAGAGCCAGAGAGCATTGGTTCATATTTTACTTTTAATAACTACATTAAGAAAATTAACTCAACAGAAAGCACCTTTAACATTGCAACAATTAAAGTAAAAGGCAAAAACTCGTCTTTTGGATTAAGATTTGAAAAAATAACTAACATATTATATCAATTAAAAAAGATTGAAACTGTTTTTGTATCTCAAATTGAGATCCTTCCAAAGATTGAAGATGATAATTATATTTTGGTATATTATAGCGATAATGAAGCTGGTATTCCAGCTTTCAAGTATAGTAATTCTGTAAGACTACATGAAGGCGTTAATACTATTTACACAGAAAATTATATTAGAGACTTAAGAATCAATTACTATGGTAAAGAATCCAATGAGGTGGTTATTAAAAAAATAGTGTTTAGTTCAGATCTTATAGATCTTAAGCTCAAAGGATCTGAAATTTTATCAAAATTCAATATCCAAGGACCCAAAAAACCTCCTATTATTTCTACTGAAGAAATAAGTTTTGTAATGAGTTCCCAACCAACCAGTTTTAGATTAAAAACTACAATACATTCTAAAAATGAAATCTATAAATCTGCTCTAGAGTACTTTTCGTTATTTCTTGTGAGTATTATTGTTTTAGTAGGTTTTAATTTGTTTTGGGCCAGATCCAATTATTATTTATACAAATAAGTTTTTTCATAATTTTATAATTGACCAAAAAATGTAATTAATGAGAGTGCTAATGATTAATCGTTCTACATTATATTCATCTCCAGGGGGTGATACAATTCAAATGGAACAGACGGCTAAATTTCTATCTGAGTTAGGCGTATCTGTTGATATAATTCCATCGTCTGAGCATATAAACTATGAAAACTATGATCTTCTGCATTTGTTTAATATAATAAGACCCAATGACTTTATTTCCATTGTAAGTAAGACCAACTTACCGGTTGCCATTTCAACAATTTATGTTGACTATACCGAACATCAAAAAGAAGCTCAAAAAGGTTTGTTGGGGTTCCTTAGCAAGTTTATTGATGGAGATAAAATTGAATACATAAAAGTAATTGCAAGGCATTTTATAAATAATGAAAAGATTTCTAGCCCCAAATATATTTGGTTAGGTCATCGTAAATCCATTAGATACTTATTGAATCGCTCAAGTATATTATTACCCAACTCTAATAGTGAAAATAATAGGCTGCTAGCCAAATTTGGTGTTTTAAAACAATCCAAAATTATTCCCAATGGAATTGACCTTGAAAAATTTGATATTAAATTAAAATGTAATGCCAAGTATGCCAATTCAATCATTTGTGTTGGGAGAATTGAAAGCAGAAAGAATCAGTTAAACTTAATCCGTGCTGTAAACAGAACCAATTATAAACTGATTATTATTGGAAAAAAATCACCAAACCAAAAAAAGTATTATGAGAAATGCAGAAAAGAGGCTCATTTGAATAATAATATTGTTTTTGAAGATCACATGGCTCAAGAACACATAATAGAGATAATGAAATCAGCTCGTGTACATGCCCTTGCCAGCTGGTTTGAAACAACTGGGCTTGTTTCATTAGAAGCAGCATATATGGGTTGTAATATTGTTATAACTAATAAAGGCGACCAGAAAGAATATTTTGAAGATTTAGCATTTTACTGCGACCCATCGGATGTTTCTTCTATAAAAACCGCAATTGATGAGGCATACTCAAAGCCTTTTCGAGAAAAATTAAGGGAAAAGATAAAGAAAAATTATAATTGGAATGTTGCAGCAGAAAAAACATTGGACGCTTATAAAACTATTTTAAATAATGCATAGTTTAAACATAGCAATTATTGGAACTAGGGGTATTCCAAACCACTATGGCGGGTTTGAGCAATTCGCGCAGCATCTAGCTCAAAATATGGTTAAAAGAGGCCACAAAGTCACCGTTTATAATTCACACACACACCCATACCAAAAGCATACTTGGAACGGAGTAAATATTATTCACAAAAAAGATCCGGAAGATAAAATTGGGACGATTGGTCAATTTATCTATGATTATAATTGTATTGTGGATTTAAAAAATCACAATTATGATATTATCCTTCAATTGGGATATACAAGTGGTTCTATTTGGAATAAGTGGATACCAAAGGATATCATTTTAATCACAAACATGGATGGTCTTGAATGGAAGAGATCTAAGTTTAACAAACCAACTCAATCTTTCCTAAAATATGCAGAAAAGCTTGCTGCCAAATCAAGTAATGTGCTTGTTGCTGACTCTGTTGGAATTCAAGAACATTTACAAAAGACATACAGTTTACCGTCAACGTATATTCCTTATGGAGCTACGGTTTTTGATACGCCTGATTTAGAAATCCTTAATGAGTTTGACTTGCAACCTGAAAACTATAACCTATTGGTAGCAAGGATGGAACCTGAAAACAATATAGAAACCATTATTAATGGCCATATTCAATCAAACACAAAACTTAAATTAATACTTATAGGAAAAATAGATAATGATTTTGGACAATATTTAAAAACACATTATGCAAATGAACAAATAGTTTTTATTGGAGGGGTTTATAACCAAAACAAACTTAATAATTTAAGATACTTTAGCCACTTATATTTTCATGGCCATTCTGTTGGAGGCACAAACCCTTCTTTATTAGAAGCCATGGCTTCTAATAGCCTTATTTGTGCTCATAACAACATTTTCAATAAAAGTATTCTTGGCCAAAACGCTTATTACTTTAATGACTCCCTTCAGATAGTAAATGTAATAAACTCACTAAGTCAAAAGAGTTTTGATAAAGAAAAGTTAAATAATAATCGACAAGAAATAATTACTAATTACTCTTGGGAGTCGATTGTTTCTCAGTATGAAACCCTTTTTATAAACTCTCTAACCAATGCTTAAACGAGTTTTTTGGGTAGCCTTATTTACCGGTTTATCACACATCATTTCTATCATAACGGTTAGTTATGTACTTCGTAACTTAGGCGAAGAAGTTTCTGGTTATTTAGGAGTAGTCGACTCCACTATTCTTTTTGTGTCTTCTATTATTTCCTTTGGTATTCAATTAGCCGTTAATCGTAATGTAGCTACAAAAACTGGTTGGAAATCGAATTATAACCTTGGGCAATCTGCTAGATTGATGCTAAGTTTTTTTGTTTTACTATTCGGATTGATAGCTTATATAATTCAAGGGGAGTTATCATTATTAATATATTGTTTTGCTCCACTCATAGCATTAAATGGAGATTATGCTCTCTATGGAAATGGAAAACCCATTAGAGCAGCAAGCCTAAGCTTTTTAAGAGTTGCTTTACCCAACTTAGGAATAATCTTAACCTCTACATTTTTAGGTGTAGAAGTACTTCCAATTTACATTTTATTATTAGCCTCAGGAATCTTTCTCACTGGCATAATTTCAGCTTATTTTAATGGGGTTAGCTATTTTGTAATGCCAAGTAAGCGCTTCCTCAAGTTTTATTTTAAATATGCCAAAGTAGGAGTCTATCAAGTAATAGGAGTCCTTTTAGTGCCCAGTATTTTTGTGGTAGCTAATTGGTTCTATTCTATGGCCATGATTGGGTTAATTAATGCCTTACTTAAATTGCTTATTGTTTATAAAGGGGGTCTAAGAATAATTGTACAAACCTTTTTTAAAGAAATAAAGCAAGCAAAAGTGGATTTAAAAATAGACAAAGCCTCGTTAATTGCTTGGGGAGCTATCAGTGTTCCTGTAATGGTATATTATAATACAACCCTTTCAATGCTCTTTGAAGATAAGTTTGAAAATATTGAAGTATTGCTGCCATTTATTGGGTGTATTATGTTTTTGGCTGCTTTCCGAAACGCCTCTGAGGCAAGGGCCTTGATTTTAAAAAAAGACGATCTCAATTTATTCGTATTTTTAACAGCTCTTACCCTTCAAGTAACTCTCTTAGTAGTATTCTCCTATTTACCTTCAAAAATATGGGGGATTCCTATTGGGCTTGCTATTGCAGAATTAGTCATTGTCCTCGGGTTAGGAATCGGTTTAAATGGCTGGATGTTTTTTAAAGAGCGATTACAATTTGTAATTAAGCTTATACCTCCTATTCTAATTGCTGTTATTATTAAAATGGTCTGGGCAGAATCTTACTTCACATTAGCATTAAGTATTATCATTTATGGGGTTTGGTCATTATTATTTTTTAGAAAGCTTATTTTTGGTTCTTTAACTCAAATGGAGGAGTAATTCATTCAAATGAAAAAACAAAACATATTAAGCTCAAGACCCTTACACCCCATACAAATGGGGCTCTTTATTTTAATAGAGTTATTGTTGATTTTTGGTGAGACCTTTTCAAAATTTAATTTATACGGATTTTTTTACTTATACGATACTGCTTTATTTCTATTAGGTTTAATTTCAGTGTTTTATTTTATTAAGCAAACTAACAAAGATTGGAACTGGCCAATATTGGTGCTTCTTATACTAAGTTTTCTTTACCTTTTATATTCCTATTTTATTGCTCATAACCCAACCAATTACATTATTCGCCAATATGCCCTTTTTATTTATTTAGGTTTAGGGTGGCTAATTTTTTCCTCTTTTGTCAATAAGCAATACCAAAAATATAATGTCCGTTTTATAGTCATCATTGCTATTGCCTCTGTGGCTCTACAAATAGGGTACATTATGTACCTTTCTGTTTTTACAGATGGGTTTAGCTTGTTTGGTAACATGAATTATTTTTCTAAGATGAGCCTTGTTGGAACCATCATAGCAGGTGCCTATGTGATGGTATTTATTAAAAAACCATTTTATAAATGGTTATTTGCTATTGCATATATTACCTTAACTACAACGCTTGGGCACTCCTCCGCTTTCCTAGGTGCTTTTGCAATAGTAGTAACCTACATTATATTACAATTGCCCAATAAGGTTAAAATAGCAGGAGCAGTAATTATGGGCATTGCTGTACTTGCCTTCTTTTTATTGCTTCCCCAATTTAGCGATGATAATGCGGAGTGGAGACTTGTTTTCTGGAAATACTCTTTAAAAGACATCATTACCAATTATTATACTGTTCTTGGACATGGGTTTGGAGTTCCTTATCCTACGCAAGAAACATTAGACGCATTAAGAGAGAACCTTAATTCTCCATGGTTTGAAGTTCGACCAGAGGAAATGTACACTTCTCCCATGCATAATAGTTTTATAACACTTGCGTTCCATATTGGCCTTTTGCCTTCACTTATAATCTTTGTGCCATTAATTAAACCATTTAAAGAAACCTTCCTAACCAATAGTAACCTTAGAAACCCTCAAGCTGATTTTCTAATACTTTCTTGGGTAGGGCTTTCGGTATGGTCTAGTTTCAACGTTGTATTAGAGTTACCTCATACATCAGCATACATATGGTTAGTGTATTTCTCACTCGTTTATCAATTTAGGCATAGCCACCATTCTGATGAAGAAGCCTAAAAAAAGAAGTGTTTTGTTTATTGGGCAAATGCCCCCACCTTGGCATGGTGTAAGTGCTATTAATAGTTGGATACTTGAAAGTAAACAACTTAATAAGTTCTTTACTTTTCATCCAGTAAATCTAACAACTGCGACATCTATCACGGATATAGGGAAGCAGTCGATTAGTAAATATATTCTATTTATTAAAGCTGTGCTAATAACCTTTTATAAATTGATAAGTCTAAATCCCTCATTATGTTACATAACATTAACTCCTACTGGTTCAGCATTTTTTAAGGACAGCATCATTCTTTTAATTTTAAAATTATTTAAAAAAAACATTCTTGTACATTTTCATGGAAAAGGAATTACAGCTTGGGTTAAGTCTAAACCTATATGGGTTAAAAGCTATTATAAAAAAGTATTAGATGGTACAAGTCTAATAGTACTTGGTAAAAATTTGTTAAATGATGTTGAAATTGTTTACGATAAACAACCATATGTTGTCCCCAATGGTATCCCTATAATTTCCTCCCAAGAAGGTGATTACATGGAGAAACCTATGTTTGAAATCCTGTTCTTATCTAATTTAATGAAAGCAAAAGGAGTTATCGACTTTGTTGATTCTTTAGTTCTTTTAACAAAAGCTAACGATAAGTTTAATGCTACAATTATTGGAGATTCAGGAGATGTATCTATTGCCCAAATTAAAAACAAACTTTTTGCCAATAACTTACAGGATCATTTAAAAATTATAGGACCAAAGTATGGAGCCGAAAAATTTCAATATTTATTACAGGCTGATGTATTAGTTTTCCCAACCCATAACGATGCCTTTGGCCTTGTTCTGTTAGAAGCCATGCAAGTTGGACTACCTGTTATAACCACAAATGAAGGGTGTATTCCTGAAATTATAGAACATAATGTGAACGGTTATATTGTAGATAAGAAAAGCCCGCAAAGTATAGCCAATAAATTAGTGTATCTCATAAATAACCCATGCACAAAAAATGAAATAGGAGAAAGGAACAAAGCTAAATTTAAGGAAGAGTACACGTTAGATATCTTTGAAAAAAGAATGATAAAAATATTAAACCAAATGAATTCATAATGTGTGGAATCGCAGGCTTTTTAAATTTTGATTCTAGAAGCAGTTATTTTGATACTGTTAATAAAATTCAACATCATAGGGGTCCCGATGCACAATGTAGTTTTCAACATGAGCAAGTAAAGCTTTACCACCAGAGGCTTTCCATTATAGATATTAGCGAAGCTGCTAATCAGCCATTCGAAAAGGACGGCTTGGTTATTATATTTAATGGAGAAATATATAATTACAGAATTCTTAGAGAAAATTTAAGACAACAAGGCATTTCGTTTTCTACGAGCTCAGATACTGAAGTATTATTAGAGTTATTTAGGCTAAAAGGGGCTAGTTGTTTAGATGATCTTGAAGGAATGTTTGCCTTTTGTATCTATGACAAACAATCAAAAACGATTTTTTTGGCAAGAGATCCGTTCGGCATTAAGCCCCTATTCTATTACTCTAAAGGAAATCAATTTGCCTTTGCCTCAGAGTTAAAAACCTTAACTAAAATCCCTGAAATCGATAAAACACTAAATTTCAATAGCCTAACTGCCTCGCTCAACTATTTGTGGATTCCTGGCAATGAGTCTATGTTTCAAGAAATTCAAAAATTACCCCCTGGAAACTTTGCAACCATAGACATAAAAGGAAACTTTCATCTTACCCCTTATTATTCACCGTCAAGCCTAATTAAGTTCTCAAACGAGCAAGAAGCAGTTGATATACTAGATGAGATTCTTCAAAAATCTGTTACTCGTCACCTCGAAGCTGATGTACCCGTAAGTGCTTTTTTAAGTGGGGGTCTAGACTCTTCCCTACTTTCTGTTTTAGCACATAAACAGCAGCCTTTATCAACTTATAGTATTGCCATCAGTCAGCAAGATAAAAAAGTGGAACAAATGCCAGATGATGCAAAATACGCTCGACTACTGGCAGATAAATATGGCTTTGATCATCATGAGTTAGAAATTAACCCTTCGATAACTGATGAGCTACCTCACATGGTATATCATTTGGATGAGCCCATTGGAGATCCTGCCGCCATTAATACCTATTTGATATCAAAGGCTGCTAGAGATAATGGTGTAAAAGTGCTATTATCAGGCATGGGTGCTGATGAATTATTTTTTGGCTATAGAAGACAAATGGCAACATTATTGGCGTTGAAGTACCAACAAGCACCCAAATTCTTAAGGAATATATTTGGCAAAACAAGCAATGCTTTACCAGTAAAGCTGGGTAAACACGTACGATGGGCAAAACGATTTTTAACTTTTGCGGATTTAGCTCCGGCAGATGCTTATCAACGCAGCTATTCTTATTATAGTTCTAATGAATTAAACAGGCTTGTAAATGATGACATAACTGCTCAAGTTAAAAGTCTATATCAAAAGCATAATGCTGTTTTTAATGAATACTTCGCACCTAAAGATTTTATAAATAAAATGTGCTTTACAGATACCCAATACTTTATGCAAGGCCTCAACCTTACATATACCGACAGAGCCTCCATGGCTGCCTCGGTTGAGGTCAGAGTTCCTTTTATAGATAAAAAGGTAGTAAACTTTGCATTGTCACTTAATGGCAACTTGAAATATAAAAAACAAATTCAAAAGTATATTCTAAAAAAAGTTGCTGAACGGCACCTGCCACACAATATCATCTATCGCCCTAAGGCTTCTTTTGGTGCTCCAATAAGAAGCTGGATTTCAGGAGCTCTTTCCCCTATGGTAGGAGACCTATTAAATGTAGATTCTATAAAGAAGCGAGGAATTTTTAATCCTACCTTTGTTGAAAAATTAATTAAAGAAGATAAACAAGGTAAAAAGGACAATGCGTATCAAATTTATCAATTACTTACTACAGAGCTTTGGTTTCAAAGGTTTGTTGATAAGTAGTCTATTTTACGCTTGCGGGTCAAGCTCTATCAAAAACCCATCTTTCGAATTTTCTAAAGATGGAGTAGCTTTAAATGGTTGGACTATTAAAGAAAATAATAATTTTTCGATATTGTCTAAAAAAGAAAGCCTTGTACTAGAATCTAACACCCCTGGCAACATTAAAATTTCACAAACTATTACCCTTGATTCTGGAGATTATTTCATATTGGCAAAATATCTAGTCACCTTAAAAAAAGGCACCTTTTTTATACAATCAAGTACAAATAAATCCATTAATATTACTTCTTCAGAATCTACATGTCTTAGAACAGTACTCACCCTACCAATAAAAGGTAAAACAGACGTAGATATAAGCTTTGGATTTAGCAAAAACTCAGTAGGCTCAGCAAGGATTGACACATTAATGGTATATAAAGTAGACTATAAAGTAGAACCTAATAAAACCAAACATGGTCGATTAGATCTTATCGATGATAATTTGTCATTAAATCTAAATCTAACAAATAATCTAGATGAAGATATAGACCATTTGGCATCAAGTATTAATAAAGCATTTTTGAGCAAATCATTACCTGAGATTTCAACTTATAGTTCTGAACTATTTAAAAATGAATCTACAAGCTATCTTGCCAATTATGTTAATGATGAAGACGTTCGGAATTCCTATTGCCAAAAATCGAGCCTCTCTCTAGATGAGCTACTGAGACTTTATAATATTCCAACTAGGCAATTGCATTGGCAAAAGAACTGTAATGGATTTCATCAGTTTCTTGAATATTGGAACCCCACCGATCAAAAATGGAAGATTATTGACCCATATTATGGAATTCGATATATTGACAGCGCAGGAAATTACTTAGGGTTTGAAGAAATTGAAAGGCTTGTTAGAAATAATTCTTTTACAAGAGATAATATAAAAGAGATAGATATTGGACATTTGTATTATAGCGAATCAGAAATTATAGCAGGTTGGCTAGAGGCAGATTTAGCTGTACACGTAATTAACAAATAATATCCATGTTAATGGATGGTAATTATCATTAAATGAAACAAGTAGTTCAAAGTTTTAAAACGGGTAAGATGGAAGTTAAAGAGGTGCCTTTACCTCAACTTCAATCCAAATATGTATTGGTAGAAAACGCTACTTCACTTATTAGTGCTGGAACTGAGCGAGGAACAGTAAAAGTAGCTAAGGCTAGTTTAATAGAAAAAGCCCGTCAGAGGCCTGATCTTGTAAAGCAAGTTCTTCAAAATATGAGAAAAGAAGGGCTTAAAGCTACTTTTGAGAAAGTTAAAACAAAACTTGATTCGCCTAAAGCTTTAGGATATAGTACAGCAGGCATTGTCAAATCATCTTTAGATTCTAATAATAAATTTAAACCTGGCGATAGGGTAACCTGTGCAGGGCAAGACCTTGCTTCACATGCAGAAGTAGTAGCCATCCCACAAAATTTAGTAGCTAAAATACCGGATAATGTAAGTTTTGATGAAGCAGCATTTACAACTGTAGGAGCCATTGCTTTGCAAGGAGTTCGGCAAACCGAACCTAGACTAGGTGAAAATATTTGTGTAATTGGTTTAGGACTTATAGGACAAATTGCTTGTCAATTATTAAGAGCTTCAGGTGCCAACATTTTCGGTATTGATTTAAGTGATAGGCTCGTAGATTTAGCAAATGACCATTCGTGTGAAATTGCTCAAAATAGAAAGGACTCAAACCTTCTAGAAAATTGCAATCAATTTACAAATGGTCATGGGTTTGATAAAGTAGTAATTACGGCTGCAACAACTTCTAATGATCCGGTAGAGTTAGCAGCTGAAATTGCCAGAAAAAAGGCTTCGGTAATTATGGTTGGTGCTGTTGGGATGAATATTCCTCGCGATCCTCACTTCTATAGAAAAGAGCTAGACCTTAAAATGTCCTGTTCTTACGGCCCAGGAAGGTACGACCCCTCATATGAAGAACTTGGGCAAGATTACCCAATAGCTTATGTAAGGTGGACTGAGCAACGAAATATGGAGGGCTTTTTAAATGCAATCTCCAAAAAGCAAGTTGATTTAAAGCCCCTTATTACTCATGAATATACCATTGATAAAGCAATTGATGCTTATGAAATGGTAGTGGATCCGAAAGGGGACTTTAACTTAGGTGTTTTACTTCAATACCCTGAAAGAAATGGAAAATTTGATAACTCAGTAGCTGTTAATGATGATCGAAAAGCAAATTCAACTATTCCTGTTATAAGTTTTATTGGAGCTGGAAGTTTTGCTCAAAGTTACTTAATCCCCAATATCAAAGAAGGAGGCAGTTTACATGCTGTTGCAACAGGCCGAGGTATTAATGCAGAGCATGTTGCGAACAAATTTGGGTTTAAAAAATTTGAATCAGACCCTGCTGCAATTGTTAAAGATACTTCTTGTAATACCATATTTGTGGCAACCAGGCATAATACACATGCTGCCTATGTTAACAATGCACTAAAAGAAAATAAAAATATTTTTGTAGAAAAACCTTTGGCTTTAAGTCTTGAAGATTTAGAAGAAGTTAAAAAAGTCTATTCAAACTCAAATGCCCTTTTAATGGTTGGGTTTAATCGCAGATTTTCGCAGGCTGCTCAAAAAGTAAATGAACTATTTAAAACCTATAGTGGCCCTAAAGCCTTTAATTTTAGAATAAATGCGGGGGCTTTACCTGCCAATCATTGGGCGATTAATGAGGAAATTGGAGGAGGCAGAATAATAGGAGAGGTTTGCCATTTTATAGATTTAATGCAGTATTTCGCAGATTCAACTATAAAAACTGTGTATGCACAAAGCATCCCTGGTACGAGCGAAGCCCAAACCAATACGGATAATGTTATAATTACGATTACTTTTAAAAATGGCTCTATCGGTAATATTACCTATTTAGCAAATGGTGATAAATCATTACAGAAAGAACATTTAGAAATTTTCGGTGGAGGAAACACGGCCATCATCAATGACTTTAATTCTGTAACCATTCATTCAAATGAAAAGTCTCAGAGAATTACTACTTCAGGTAAAGGTCAAAAAGAAGAAGTTATCGCGTTTTTAACTTCTATAAAAAGTGGTTCTACTTCACCAATCCCTTTTGAGTCAATTTATGAAACCACTTTGGCTACTTTTAAAATTATAGATTCGATTGCAACTGGCCTTCCTCAAAATTTATGATCATTAGGGAAGGTAATTCTTTTTTATACTACAGTCTACTATTAGTAGTGGCGTCACTGCCTTTTCATTTTTTAGTGAGCAGTTATGCCATAATTATAGCGCTTCTACTCTTTATTTTCGAGATTTCTAAATCTCCTGAATTTAGAAAAAAAATAACTGCATCGATCAAGAAAAATAAAATAGCTGGCCTTCTTTTAACTTTTTTCTTGTTTAATGCTATTTCATTTGTTATTCACATCAAAGATTATGAAAATTTATCAGTTGGCTTAACTTCGCTAGAGCAAAAGCTTTCATTTATCATATTCCCACTTTTATTATCTGATATTTCCTCCTATGATAAGAAGCAAATAAAGATGTTTATTTTTGTTTTTATAAGTAGCATAGCTCTAAGTACAAGTATCGCATTATGTAGTGCGGTAATACATACGTATTTGAGCAACTCCTTATATTATTTTGATAAAGACACTGGAGTTCTTTTCAATAATTTTATGTACCATCGTTTAGGATCATACGTAGGAATGCATGCAGTGTATTTTGCAGAATATGTGCTCTTTGCTTTTATTATGTTAGTTAGCTATTCATATCATTACTTTTCTCAGTGGCCTACAAAAAATAAAATTGTAGCGGTAGTGTTTGGCATCTACCTAATCTGCATTATTTTTCTTTTAAAATCAGCAGCCATTCTTTTCATTTTACTTACCATTATTGCGCTGTTTACGTTTTACTATTTGTATAAAGCTAAGGAACATATAAACACTAAATCTAAAATTGGAATAGCCATTATCGGTATTGCACTAATCTCTATATTAGGAATTAGAGCAATGTCTAAAATTGGATCAAAAGCGGATTTCTTTACTTATGACCTATCCCAACCAGGAGGAGGAGAATGGAATGGGATTAACCTTAGGTTAGCAAAATGGAATGTGGCAAAAATGGTTATTGCAGACCATTGGCGTTGGGGAGTTGGACCTGGTAATACCAGTTCAACTTTAGATAAATATTATGAAAAAGTCGGTTTTAACTATGCTTTACAGCTACATTACAACCCACATAATCAGGTATTACACACATTTTTAAGTGCAGGAATATTTGGTATAATGTTGTTAATACTAATTTTTATAATATCATTTTTTCAAAGTATTAAGAAGAAAGACTCTCTAATGTTCCTCTTCCTAGTAAGTTTTGTTCTCTTCTCTATGTCAGAATCTACCCTAGCAGTTAATAAAGGCATTGTTTTCTTTACATTATTTTTAAGCTATTTTTCTTATTTGCCTAATAAAATAAGTTATTATTTACATGACTAATAAGATTATAAACAGCTTTAATAAACTAAAATCTACCCTTGAGTCAGTTTCTCTTGATTCCAGATTTAAGGGGTATGATCCTTTTGACGGCCTCAACAGCCCAATAATTAAAAACACCTTTTTAGGGCGAAATAGACTAGTACGGCTAATAATGGTTCAATTCTTTAAAAGAAGCCCTATTAATCTTAGGCCATTATTGGGAGTTAAAAAAACAGAAAACCCACAGGCCTTAGCTGTTTTTCTATCAGGTTATTGCAAATTATATAGCAAAGAAAATAACCCTTCGGTATTAAAAACGATTGTTTTTTTAGCAGATCGAATTATCTCCTTGAGAAAGACATCATGGTCAGGAGCTTGTTGGAGTTACCCCTTTGCCTGGCAAGCAAGAGCATTTTATCAGCCTGAAAACACTCCATTAATTATACCCACAGCATATTGCTTTAATGCACTATTAGATGCCTATGAAATCACAAAGAACGAATATCACAAAGAAGTTGCATTATCCTCTTCCACCTTTGTTTTAAAAGATTTAAACAGAACAACAGAAGGAAGCACTTTTGCCTTTTCATACTCACCAAAAGATAATTCAGTTGTTTTTAATGCTAGTTTAATGGCTAGCCAGGTTTTGGCACGTTGTTATTCCTTTACAAAGGAAAATCACTTAAAAAAAGAAGCATTGTCCTCCGTTCAATATTGTATTAATAATCAAAATAGGAATGGTTCTTGGGTCTATGGAAAGCAACCCTTTCATCAATGGATTGATAGCTTTCATACAGGCTATAACCTAGTTTGCTTAATGGACTATGCTAAATATTGCGATGATAAAAGTTTTGACACCCATATATCGAATGGCCTTGACTATTATTTGGATACATTTTTTAATGAAGATGGATTTAGTAAATATTTTAATGTAAGCCATTACCCGTTAGATGTTAATAATGCGGCACAATTAATTGTTACTTTGGAAAAAGCACAAAAACTGCTTATTAAGAAAGAACTAGTTACTTCAGTAATAAATTATATAATTTCGAATTTGCAATCGAGCAACGGAATGTTCTTTTATCAAAAACATAAAATGTTTACAAACAAGATTATCTACTTAAGATGGTCAAATTCGTGGATGTTCAATGCTCTGTCAATACTTTCAACTAAATTGTATGCCTAAAGTAAATTTATTTAATGTTGATGTTGATGCTCTTACAATGGATGAGTCAGTTCTACTAATTGATCAAGCAATTGAGTCTAAAAACCAAATTGTTCATAACTGCATTAACGCCAACAAAGTTGTACTTATGGAGCATGACAAATTTTTGCAGAAAAGTTTGCAAGAAGCTGACATAATAAGTGCTGATGGGCAAGCAGTAGTATGGGCCTCCCAAATACTAGGAAAACCATTACCTGAGCGTGTACCAGGGATTGACTTGATGGAAAATCTGATGCAACTTGCAAGTAACAAAGGGTATCGAGCATTTTTGTTTGGTGCAAAAGAACAGATCGTAAAAAAAGTTAGTTCTCACTATAATGAACTATTTAATACTGATATAATAGTAGGATATAGAAATGGTTATTATCGACCAGAAGAAGAAATATCAATAATAGATCAGATAAATAATTCTAGAGCGAAAATGTTATTTGTGGCTATTCCTTCCCCTCAAAAAGAATTATTTATAAATAAATACAAGGAGGCCTTACCAAATGTATTATTGTTAATGGGTGTTGGAGGAAGCTTTGATGTGATTTCAGGGTTTACTACAAGAGCTCCAAGGTGGATGCAAGATAATGGGCTTGAATGGTTATACAGGTTGATCCAAGAGCCAAGAAAGATGTGGAGAAGATATTTAATAGGGAACCTAAGCTATATCAGGATCATAATAAAAGCTTATTTTTCAAAAAAATAATCAAATTCCGCCTATTTTTGTTTACTTAATAAAAAATTAGCTAGGTTACCGCTTTACTTGGTTCGATATTAATTATCAAATGGTTCGAAAAAATAACATTAAGCAAATTGCGATTCTTATATTAGGTGATATTATCGCACTAAACTTAGGGCTATTTTTAGCAGCAGCCATAAAATTTTATAATGGCATAGAGTTTCATGCCAGTAGTTATCCCCAATTCTTTGTCGTTTTCAATATAGTTTGGTTTTTATTAGTTTGGTTTTCAAAAGGGTATATAATTCTTAGAACGGATTCAATTCCTTCACGTGTTTGGAAAGTTGTGGGTCTACTTATACTCCATGGCATGATTATCTCAAGTTTGTGGGTTTCTGTAAAAGCTTATTATTATTCTAGAGAGTTTCTATTTCTTTCTTATGCTTTCTTAGTCCCTCTTTTGGTATCGTGGAGAATAGCTTTAGTTTCGGTTTTAAGAGTGTACCGAAAACATGGAATGAACTACCGAAATATTGTAGTTTATGGTTATGGTCCAATAGCCACAGAGCTTGTAGCATTCCTAAGACTTCATTCAGAGTATGGATATAAATTTCAAGGATACTTTGATAACAAACAAGAGTCCAATCAAATCAAAGGTAGTTATCGTGATTTGAGATCGTATGTTAATGCTAATAAAATAGATGAAATATATTGTTGCCTGCCTTATGTTAATTATAGTCATATTAGGGAGCTAATTGATTTTGGAGATGAGTCATTGGTTAAAATTAAGCTTTTAACAGATTTTAGAGGATTTTCTTCTAAAGGAATAGAGCTGCAACGATACGAGCACATTCCAGTGCTAAGTGTAATCTCAACCCCCCTAGATGATTGGAAAAATCGTTTTTTAAAACGAGGTTTTGACATACTATTTTCACTATTTGTTATTGTATTTATTTTTTCATGGCTATATCCAATTATAGCCGTTTGGATAAAACTAGATTCTAAAGGATCAGTTTTATTTAAACAAAAAAGAACTGGGCAAAATAATGATGATTTTTATTGTTATAAGTTTAGAACAATGCAAGTTAATAATGATTCCGATTCTCTTCAGGCAACACGAGGAGATTCGAGAGTAACTAAAATTGGTAATTTTCTCCGTAAATCTAGTATTGATGAATTACCGCAATTTTTTAATGTATTAATTGGTAATATGTCAGTTATTGGGCCTAGACCTCATATGTTAAAGCATACAGAAGAATACGCCAAGAAGGTAGAAAAATTTATGGCGCGCCATTTTGTAAAACCAGGTATAACTGGGTTAGCACAAGCGAAAGGCTTTAGAGGCGAAACCAAGCATGTGCGCCAAATGCAAAACCGAGTAAAACTTGATCGCTTCTATGTTGATAATTGGTCTATGTGGCTTGACATAAAAATAATTTTTCTTACAATAATTTCTATGGCTAAAAATAATGAAAATGCCTTTTAATCTCATTCTCATATTCTTTACATCATTTGTTTTAGGCTTAAGCTTATACCCAGTTTTTATACGGCTTTATACAAGAAATGACATTATTGATAAGAGAGATATAAGAAAGATTCATATAAATGAGGTGCCAACCATGGGTGGTGTACCCATATTTTTAGCTTTCTTAGTTTCAACTTTTATTTGGATATCAAATCCAGAGCTTCAAGAACAGAGGTATTTGATTGGGACATTAATTTTTATCTTCTTTATTGGTTTACGCGATGATTTTGTAAGCCTTAAACCCATAGTAAAATTAGTAAGCCAAATTGTACCTGCAATGGTTATATTTTACTTATCAGATATTAGAATAACCTCTTTATATGGAATATTTGATACAAACTCTTTCTCTATATGGTTAAGTTTACCCTTAACTATTTTTACGATTATAGTTATTACAAATTCATTTAATCTAATTGACGGACTAGATGGACTAGCTGGAACAATTAGCTTAATTGTTCTTACTGCTTTTGGAACATGGTTTACAGTAGTTGGACATTCTTCCTTTGGTCTTCTAATGTTTGCTATGGCAGGATCAATTGCTGCTTTTTTAAAGTATAATTGGCAACCAGCAAAAATATTTATGGGAGATACTGGTGCTCTTCTGTTAGGTTTTTTCTTCTCTATTATCACCATCAAATTTCTAAATATTAACGATGGGTTAACTTACGGAAATGCTTTAAAATTTAAAGGTGGAATTGCAACTGCATTATCAGTACTCATCATCCCATTATTCGATACATTAAGAATATTTACAATTAGAATAATAAAAAGAAAATCTCCTTTTACAGCAGACAAAAACCACACACACCATGTGCTTCTAAGATTAGGTTTGTCTCACGCCCAAACAGCAATAGTATTAGGACTAGTAAATTTAATTTTTATAGGGCTTTCCATAATATTTAGATATGTAGGAGATGCAATTCTAGTCCCTGCAATGTTGTTTATTGGTTTAAATTTAAGTTTAGTTTTAGATTACCTTATAATTAAGCAAGTAGTATCTAAGAAAGGGAAAAACCCTCACTCATTATTAGAAATAATAAAATCTTCTCGTAAGGCATCATAATCAATTTCTGTCTTTCTTTTTTCTTACTTTTGCACCACTCAATTTTGTAGTATGATGGATATTGATAATCTTAAAGATGAGATCAGCAAGTTTAAAGCTTCTTCGCAAGAGCAACTTGAAGCCTTTAGAATAAAATTTATTAGTCGTAAAAGTGTAATTGGAGAACTTTTTGGCAAAATGAAAGAAGTACCAAACGAAGAAAAAAAAGCGTTTGGGCAACATATAAATGAACTTAAGAACTTAGCTCAAGATAAATTTCAGGAACTTATTTCTGATTTAGATTCAACCCCTGAAAGTGCATCTGGTTCAAGTGTTGATTTAACATTGCCAACCAGTTTTGCTCCTTTAGGAAGTAGTCATCCGATCACAATTATCCGAAACGAGATTATTGATATATTTTCAAAAATTGGATTCAATGTATCAGAGGGGCCAGAGATTGAAGATGATTGGCATAATTTCACCGCCTTAAACTTTCCTCCTAATCACCCTGCACGTGAAATGCAGGACACATTTTTCCTGGAAAAAGACCCTGATATTGCATTGAGAACACATACATCCTCAGTGCAAATTCGTGTGATGGAGAATGAAAAACCACCCATTCGTACATTGTCACCTGGTAGGGTATTTAGAAACGAAGCTATCTCTGCAAGAGCACATTGTATTTTTCATCAGGTAGAAGGGTTGTTTATCGACAAGAATGTAAGCTTTGTAGATTTAAAACAAACCATCTATTTCTTTGTAAAAGAAATGTTTGGAAGCGATACAAAAATAAGATTTAGGCCTTCGTATTTCCCTTTTACAGAGCCAAGTGCCGAAATTGATATATCGTGTAATATTTGTGGTGGCAGCGGCTGTAATATTTGCAAATACAGCGGTTGGGTAGAAATAGCAGGTTCGGGCATGGTAGATCCTAATGTGCTAACTAGTGCGAATATAGATTCAGAAGAATACACAGGCTTTGCTTTTGGTATGGGAATGGAACGTATGGCTATGCTTAAATGGCAAATTAATGATTTAAGGCTCTTTACAGAGAACGATGTTCGGTTTTTAGAGCAGTTTAAATCGTTGTAAAATTAATAACCACAGAGGTCACAGAGTTTTATACACAAAGATCACAATGTCTTTGTGTCCTTAGTGCCAACTTAGTGCACTCTGTGGTTAAAAAAAAATATGAAAAAAATAAAAACTGTTGGAGTAATTGGAGCGGGAACCATGGGACTTGGCATTGCCCAAGTAGCCGCCATGGCAGGCTACTCCACTATTTTATATGATACCAATTCAACGGTGGTTGATAATGCTTTTGCTACGATAGAAAAAAACTTAGACAAGGGAATAGAAAAAGGAAAACTAAGTACTAAGACCAAGCAATTAGCCTTAAACAACCTAACTAAAGCCTCAGAACTAACCGAAATTAAAGCCGATTTAATAATTGAAGCGATAATTGAGAACTTGGAAGTAAAGCAGTCCTTATTTGCCAATTTAGAAGAAATTAATTCTGAAGACACTATTCTAGCTACTAACACATCATCTATTCCCATCACCCAAATAGCTGCTAAACTTAAACGACCAAAAAATGTGGTTGGCTTACACTTTTTTAACCCTGCACATATTATGAAGCTGGTTGAAATTATTTCTGGTGCAGCTACAGAGGATAAGGTAGTTAAGCAAATGAATGACTTTGCCAAAAGCATTGGCAAGACAGCCGTATTAGCAGCAGATTCACCTGGATTCATCGTTAACAGAGTAGCACGCCACTTTTATGTAGAAGGGCTTAAAGCGCTCGAAGAAGGCGTTGCAGATGTTGCTGGAATTGATCGATTAGTAGAAGCATGTGGATTTAAAATGGGGCCATTTAGATTGATGGACCTTATTGGTGTAGATACCAATTTTAGTGTTACCACAAGTATGTTCAACGCTTTTCATCAGAACTCTAAATTTAGGCCTAGTAGAATTCAGGAGCAAAGAGTGGATGCTGGGCATTGGGGTAGAAAGTCGGGCAAAGGGTTTTATGAATATTAGATACAAGAAGTAAGACTGTTAGATATAAGATTAAAAAAATAGCACTAATCTAGTGTCTAGTATCTAAAGTCTTTTAAAGCTGCTCTCTCACCAACCTGTCAACTGAATAGCCTTTTGCTTCTGCCTTAAAATTACGCACCAATCGATGACGCAATGCCGGAACAGCAATAGCTTGTACATCTTCAATATCTGGCGAATACTTGCCTTTTAAAATAGCATGGCATTTAGCAGCTAATATTAATGTTTGAGAGCCTCTAGGTCCTGCACCCCATTCAATATATTCATTGGTGAGATCGGTTGATAGCTCTGAATTAGGCCGAAGTTTATGCACCAAATTAACAGCATAGCTAACCACATTATCTGTTACAGGCACTTTTCTAACTAGATGTTGAAAATCAATTATCTCCGCCTTGGTAAGGATTTTATTAATTGTGATCTCCTCATCTGTTGTCGTAAGATTTACAATGCTTTTCTCTTCTTCTAAACTTGGGTAGTCTAAATAAATATTAAACATAAACCTATCTAACTGAGCTTCTGGGAGAGGATATGTGCCTTCTTGCTCAATAGGGTTTTGTGTTGCCAAAACAAAGAAAGGAAGGTCTAAATTATAGTGCTTACCAGCAATGGTTACTCCTTTTTCTTGCATAGCCTCTAATAATGCAGCCTGAGTTTTAGGAGGTGTTCTGTTTATTTCATCCGCTAATACAATGTTTGCAAAAATTGGCCCTTTGATAAACTTAAAGTTTCGATCATTATCTAACATCTCAGACCCTAGAATATCAGAAGGCATTAAATCTGGTGTAAACTGAATGCGATTAAAGTCAAGGTCTAATACTTGAGCCAATGTTTGTATAAGTAAAGTCTTAGCTAACCCAGGCACTCCAATTAACAAAGCATGGCCTTGACTAAAGATTGAAATTAGTAATTGGTCAACAGTGTCATCCTGCCCAACAATTTTTTTGCCAATCTCCTCTTTTAAGCGATTATAGGCATCGTGCAATTTATCCGCAAGTTCTACTTCGTTGGTTTGACTCATTTCCTTTATTTCCCTAAAATATCACAATGTTTAAACTGGTCATCAATATAAATATAAACCCTATCTACAGAATCGATTACCCACTGCTGTTCTGCTTTACTCTTTTTTTCATTTAGTGCCGCTTGTTGTATTTTCTGCCAATCAATGGCTAAGTCTGCCTGATGAGGTGCTAACCTGCTTTTATAGTAAATAATTCTAACGGCTTCTTTACCATCTTGCATTCTAAAGCTCATGGGTTTAGAAATACTCCCTACTTGCATGGTGTCTAACATAAAAAACACGGTTGGGTCAAGCTGATCTACAGAAATACTTTTAGCACCTGAATTATCTAGGAAAAAACCACCACTTGGAGCCGAAAGTTTGTCATCTGAAAAATCTTTAGCAGCCTTTTCGAATACAATGGTTGAATCAAGTATTAAGTTTCGAATACTATCAAGTTCATGCTCCGCTTGGCCTATGTCTAAATCAGAAGAGGATGGTATAATTAAAATATGCCTCGACCTAAACTCGTTTCCTCTTCGTTCTAATAACTGAATAATATGAAACCCAAAATCCGACTCTACAGGATCCGAAATTTCTCCTACCTGCATTTGAAAACAAACCGCTTCATATTCAGGAGCCAGCTCCCCTCTTTTATACCAACCCGGTAATTCTCCACCTGTTTTAGCAGAGCCTGGATCCATAGAGTTTTTAGCTGCTAATTCTCCAAAATCTGCTCCAGCTTCAATTTGCCTTTTAATATCGAATAATTTTCTTTCAACATCTTGCTTCTGGCTTTTCCCAATTTTAGCAATCTTTACAATTTGAGAAACCTCTACTTCTTCAGAAAAATAAGGTAAACTATCTCTAGGAATTCGATCATAAAACTTTTTGACTTCTTTAGGCGTAATTGATACATCTGAAGAAATTTGATCTTTCATACGTTGTGCTACCATTTGGTCGTGCATATCGTCACGCATTTCATCTCTAATAGCCTCTAATGATTTCCCATAATATTCTTCCAGTGCATCTACCGAACCCCCAGACTGTGCAATAAAATATTGCATTCTTCGCTCCAACTGCATATCTACTTCTACATCCATAACCTCTACAGAATCAACCTCTGCAATAGCCAGTAGCATTTTAGATGTAATCAATGTTTGTAAAACCTGGCACCGAGGGTTTGGCCCACCAATTGCCCCTCTTGAGGCCATATCTAAATACATATACTCAATGTCTGATAATAAGATAATATTATCATCAACCTTGGCTACAATCTCATCAATTACTTTGGGTTTAGTTTCTTGCCCCAAACTTATTGATGCTGAAAATAATATAGCCAAAAATAGGCTACCTATATATTTCAAATGCATTCTGCTTTTTTGCTTCATTATAAACTTCCTTCTCTAAACTTTCTGCTAAAGCGATTTTACGCTTATTAATTATAATATCAATAATTTGATCCTTTACCACATCTAAAGGAGCAATGTCATCTGTTTTTTTGTATTCCGAAATTTTTAAAAAATACTTAAACTCTTCGTCCGAAGTTTCGGCATATTTTCTTTTTCTTAAAAATTGCACCGTGTTTGGTGTTTCTGCAAAGGGAGAACCTCTCACCAAGTCATCGTAATTAATCCAAACCGAATCAACCAATGTAAAGTTAAGGGCGTAACCAAAACAATATTCTTCCAATGCTACTATATCCTTTTCCTTTGACGACAACAGTAACTTTTTCACTTTGTTCAACTTTGGCGCCTCATTAGGCAGCTTAATAAACTTGCCTCTAATAATATTTTGTTTTAAGGGGAAGTTATCTTGGTTTGACTCGTAGTAACTTAAAATTTCCTCCTCACTTACCTCTTTATTAATGTGCTGATTGATATAATAAGTCTGATACTGATAGGCGATTAAGCTATACCTGTAATTCAGTATCTTCCGTTCCAGATCGGCTTCATCAAAATCTATTTTAGATTTAGCTTCATCAATTAACAACTGTTTACGCACCCAATTCTTAATATATCGCTCTACCCTATCGATACTGTCTTCTTCCGAAGTTTCTGCTGTAACCATTCCATCTAAATCTGATTGATATAAATATGCCTCGTTTACCCTTGCCACTGCTTTTTCAGTAGGCAACTTGCTTTCATTCTCATTTTTTACTTGTACCAAATCGCAGCTTAGTAAAAAAAGAAAGGCAAGTGGGGTAAATATTTTATTCAATGGCTTTAAAATGTGCATATACTTTATTCAAGCTCTTTTTACTGATTTTTACGGGGTATTTTTTCTTTAAATTCTTAATCCAATTTTTATCAAGGAAGTTCTGATAATCAGAAATAACCTTTCCTTTAATTTCATTCAATTTAGGGTACTCAAGTACATCTGCTACTCTAACCCAATACCACTTATTTTCTATTTCTACCAGCTCATTAACATTGGCCGCTACTATTAAAGCTATGTTGGGAGCTTCGGAAGAAACAATTTGCAAAGTTAATGGACTTTCATTGTTTTCCTTTAAAAGAAGTGTTTTTAGCTCATCCCATTCTTCTTTATCCATTTCTTTTGTAACGGTTGGTATTAACGATTCCAATGTTGCTTTAGAGTTACTTGCAAAAATTGTTGTGTCTTTAACAGGCAATGCATAATTACGTTTGTTCCTCAAATAATAATCGGCAAGTCCTACACTATCCTTCATCGAAAGTTTCCAAATAGAATCTTCCATAATAGAAAAAAGCAAAATACCATCGTAGTATTCTTGAATTAAAAACCGATACTCAGGATATTTTTGAGAAAGTTGTTGTTTCTCGAAACTAATTACGAGAGAATCTTCAAACTCAATAAGTCGTTTTTCTAGTTGTTCCTTAACTCCTAATCGCTTATCAAATTTACTATTTATTACACTTGTCAAAAAATCGCCTGCAGAAACCTTTATCTCTTTAATAGAAAAAAGAAGTGTAGAATTAGCTAATTGTGTGCTATCAAAACTCCATTGCCCATTAATAACTACGGAAGGCGGTAGCTGTACTATTTTACCAACAGCATCTTCGTTTTTATAAAACCCATTTTCAGATTTTAGTGTTTTAAGCATCTCTGCTCTGGGCATAGATGATCGCACATCCGACTTAATTTTACGTGCCAGTTTACTTTGTTCTTCATCATAAGTTCCAACCGGCACTTTGCCAATTAGTTTTATAATATGCCAGCCAAATTGTGTTTGAATAGGCTCCGATATCTCATCAATATTTTTAAGATTAAATGCGGCCTGCTCAAATTCAGGTACAATCTGACCTCTTCCAAATGGTTTTAGTTCGCCATACTGAGCTAACGTGTTCTGATCCTCCGAATATTTAAGGCATATTTCATTCCAGTCGCTCCCATTCTTTAATAGGGAATCAATCATTAGGGCTTTTTTCTTTGCTTTTATTTGAACCTCGGCTGCATTTTTTTCTGTTGATCTAATCATTATATGAGCAACTCGAATTTTTCCTTGGTTAGCTCGCTTATCAACTACTTTTATTAGATGGTAGCCAAATTGCGTTCTAACAGGTTGGGAAATACTGCCCTCAGGAGTAGAATACGCAGCCGTTTCAAACGGATACACCATTTGAAATACTGTAAAATATCCTAAATCACCTCCATTCTGCTTTGCGGAAGGGTCTTCTGATAATGTCTTTGCTAAATTGGAAAAGTCTTCTCCAGCTAATGCTCTTTCTCGAATTTTTGTAATCCTCCTGAATGCACCCAACGTGTCATTGGAGTTGGGTTCAACCCTAATTAAAATATGGGATGCTCTAATTTCCCGCAAACTTCTTTCATACGCTTCTTTAACTAAAGCCTCTTGTTCTTTTTTAGGAGAAAGATACGTTTCTTCTAATTGATTTTTATACAGCTCAAATTCTTCTTTAAACACCTTGGTGGTATCATAACCGAGCATTTTAGCTTCCTTTACTTTGAGCCTAAAGTTGATGTATAAATTCAAATATGAATCTATACTATCTTTCTTAATTTCTTCGGCTAAATTATTTTTTGCATAGGCATAATTAAACTCTTCTGAGTAGTGTTTTTCTTGCCCAATGGAAAATAAACTCTTTTTGGATTGTGCACTAGCTGTATGAACAAAGGCACATCCTATTAAAAAAATTAGAACTACTGACTTTAATATTTTCATCTGAAATTTATAATGGTGCAATTTTAATAAAATCAACTAAAACTGCTTAATTAAACGAATAATATTCCCCTTAGTATTCGGAATAAAATCTATTTTATCCATTATTTTTTGAACAAGCATAAGACCAACGCCTCCTTTTCTCTTTGATTTAATAATATCGCTTAGTTGAGGCATTTTATGGCTTCTTAAGTCATACCCTATGCCTTTATCAATTACTTCAAAAATAGCTTGGTTCGATTTTATATCGGTATATACTTTTAAGGATTTTTTTGAATCGCAATCTGCTGAGTGAATAATAACATTTGCGCATACCTCATCTACAGCAAGTACTAATGTATTTACTTCTATTTCGGAAAGAGATGTGCTTTTTAAGCTTTCGGTTACAAACTGCCTCACTTTAGCCAAGTTCTCTCTTGCGCAATTTATTTGAATACTATTTTTCATTCAAAAATTTTAGTGCTTCTTGTTTTGTGCTCACAATATTCATTAATTGATTAAGCCCGAGCATATCAAAAACATTCTTCACTTTTTCGCTTAAACCCCATAGCACAAATTGTTGGTTGTTCGCTTTAAACTCTTCTATGTACGACATAAAAACCCCCAAACCTGCCGAAGATATATAATGAAGCTCGGAACAATCTATCGCAATCAATGATTGGCTGGTTTTCACTTGTTTCGATAAACAGTCATCTAACTGAATTGAAGAGCTAGCATCAATATCGCCTTCAACAGTAATCCATGCTGCTTTATCTTCTATCTGTATTTCTATTTTTACCATATTTAGTTAAATTTTACAACTACTAAAGAGTAATCATCTTCCAAAGATTCATTATTACAAAACTGATACAATTCATCGATAATTACCTCTTTAATTTCTTCTCCACTTTTTGAGCTATTTTCTTCTACTATATTAAGTAACCTGTCATATCCAAACTCCTCTTTAGAATTGTTTTGGGCTTCTGTAATTCCATCTGTATATAAAATTAAAATATCTCCTTGTTTATACTCTACTAACGATTGCTGTATATACTCTCTAAATTTAGTTCCACGAATAATACCAAGCCCCAATCCTTTATTTTGAAAATAGGAGGCTTTATTCTCGCTGGCATTAAAATATAGGGAAGGTACATGTCCAGCTCTGGCAAAATCTATTTTTTTAGCAGCAGAGTTAATTACAAAATACGAAATAGTTACAAAGGAGGTTTTATCTAACCCAGAACTTATGGCAAGGTTTGCTTTATTTAAAAAATCTGTAGGAGACAAATCAAGTTGTGCCAGAGACAGAAATATACCCTTCATTTGTGCCATATGAAAAGCAGCCGAAGTGCCCTTACCACTAACATCTCCAATAATTAATGCTGTTTTGCTATCACTAATTTTATAGCTATCAAAATAATCTCCACCCACTTCGTCTGCAGCAACCGTAAATGTACTCACTTCATAATCTGCATTGGACTCAAGTTGGCTTGGCAGCAATTTAGCTTGTACTTGCTTCGCAATTTTAAGTTCTTCTTTATACCGTTCATTTATAATTGCTTCATTAAGCATTCTAAAGTTAGCAATAGAAATAGCCGCTTGGTTTGTAAACGTTTCAATAATTTCTATAAGTTCCTTTGTAAAGCCATCTCTAACTTCTTTTAATAAATAAAGTGTGCCTTCTTGCATTTCATTAACCCAAATTGGAAAAAGAGAAAGGGATTTAAAGTTGCCAGATTTTAATTTACCTGTAATTCCGGTTTTTTTATTTTCGTTTGCATCAATTTTTTTCCTAAAAGCCAGCCCCGAGTTAGTAAAAATCTTTTTTACTTCACTCACTTCATCGTAAGTAATTTGGTCTAAAAACAGCTCTTCCGAAGTCTTTAATTCAATCCAAGCGGCATCTGCTTCAACGGTTCTAACTGCACTTTCAAGCAAAACGGCATACACTTCTCCTTCATTTTTTTCTGTTTGAATAGATTGTGATAACCGTTGAAAATTTACTACTTCTTTTAGTTTTTGCTCAAAAGCAGACGTTGTTGGCAAATTAAAAATAATAACCAATAACGAAAAAATGGCGTACGAAGAAGTAAATACAAAAGCAGCTCGAATAAACATACTGTTGGATAGTAACGATAAAAATTCATACGAATTTCTGTACGTTATTAAATTCATGTAGAAGTAAACTAAGTAGAGAAGTGTTACTAATAGTAGTAAAATACTCTTCCATTTTTGTTTAAAGCTTAAAAAAGCCACCCATTTCATATTGGCAGAAACTAATAGACCAAGAGCTACAACAATCACTAAAAAATACTCTTTGCCAGTAATGGATGTAAAGTCTAATAAAATACTGCCAAAAAGAAAATACTCAAATACAGTCCATAACAACAGTAGCCGCTTATTTTTCTGATATAAAATAAGCCTTTTCCACACCACAAATGTGGCTACAATAAATGCGGTTAATAAACCAAGGTTAATTAAGAATAAGAAATCGACAACCAGTACATTATTAATAAGCTGTGTGCCATCTAACACAAGGTCTAAAGATTTTATTAGTAAAGAAACCACCGTGGTAAGCATTCCTGTAACAAAAATCTTCCAAAGCAGCTCTATTAAATTTAACCGGTCGGCTAGCTCTACCTTTGCTTTGTAAAATGTAAAAAGGGAAATTACATACCCGAAAAAAAGTAGGTTCGGTAACTTATCACTAAAGCCTGAGTCTATGTTATTGCCTGCACTAAATTGATTGGATAAATCTACTACTGACAAGGATAGCCAAGCCATAATAGATAGTCCTAATGCAATTTGAGCTGTTAATTTTTTAGACAAGGTTTTTGGGTTAGTTGTTCAGTAACATAACAAAAATCATCCCAAATGTACTAAAATGAATTTTTAGTACTTATACCCTTCATCAAAGTTTGAATTACCTGCTGTAATTAGGAGCTTCGCGTGTAATGCTGATATCATGAGGATGGCTTTCGAGCATACCTGCATTAGTTATTTTTACAAATTTCGAATTTTTAAGTTCCTCCAAATCAGGTGAACCACAATAACCCATCCCAGCTTTAAGCCCTCCAACTAATTGAAAAATAACTTCAGATGCCAGACCTTTATAAGGTACTCTGCCAACAATTCCTTCGGGCACAAGCTTCTTTACATCTACTTCTACATCTTGAAAGTATCGATCCTTAGAGCCATCTTCCATCGCCTCAATAGAGCCCATTCCACGATATGATTTATATTTTCGTCCTTCATAGATAATTACTTCGCCAGGAGCTTCTTCGGTACCAGCCAACATAGAACCTACCATAACAGAGCTAGCTCCACCAGCTAAGGCTTTAACTACATCTCCAGAAAAACGAATTCCTCCATCAGCTATTACAGGTACATTCCTGCCTTCTAACGCATTCGCAGTTTCTATTACTGCCGAAAGTTGCGGCATACCAACACCCGCTACTACTCTTGTGGTACAAATACTTCCAGGACCAACACCTACTTTTACGGCATCTGCCCCCGCATCTGCCAAAGCAACAGCAGCCTCAGCCGTAGCAATATTGCCAACTATTACATCAATCGCAGTAAACCTTTCTTTTACTTGTTTACAAGCTTCAATTACTCCTTTTGAGTGGCCATGGGCAGTATCAATACTTATAACATCAACTCCAGCTTCAACTAGTTTTTCCACTCGAGCCATTAAGTCTGCAGTTACTCCAACAGCCGCTCCTGCTCTTAACCGGCCAAACTCATCCTTACAAGCATTAGGTCTATCTTGCTTTTTTAGAATATCCTTATAAGTAACTAAACCTGTTAAAACACCCTGTGCATTTACAATCGGTAATTTCTCTATTTTATGCTGCATAAGCACCTTTTCAGCGTCTGCTAATTCAACACCTTCGGCAACAGTGATGATGTTATCCTTTGTCATTACTTCACCTACCAGTTGCTTAAAGTCAGTTAAAAATCGAAGGTCTCTATTGGTAATAATGCCAATTAAAACTTTTTTACTATCTACAATCGGGATACCCCCAATTTTATTCTCTCGCATTATTTTATTTGCCTCACCAATGGTTGCTTCCTTTGGTAAAGTAATTGGGTCTAGAATCATTCCACTTTGCGAACGCTTCACTTTTCTAACTTGAGCAGCTTGTGCATCCATCGTCATATTTTTATGGATAAAAGCTATACCGCCTTCAAGCGCCATGGAAATAGCCATTTCAGCTTCTGAAACCGTATCCATTGCAGCAGATGCAAAAGGTACATTTAAGGTAATATTTTTACTTAGTTGAGTTTTTGTAGAAACTTCCCTTGGTAAAACTTCTGAATAACGAGGCAATAAAAGCACATCATCGTAAGTTAGTGCTTCAAATAGGAATTTTGAGGAGTCTAAAGACATAGCAAATAAGGATATTTATTTGCCGCACAAAACTAAAGGCTTTTGACTTATTAATGGCAATAAAGTAAATAATTAAACACTATCTCTCATTATGAAATCATTCCTAACATTAACATTTTTAATAGTTTCTATTTTTCTGCTAACCCAAACAAAGGGATTAGCTCAGCAACTAAAAACAGAAGGTGTTGCCTCCTATTATGCCGATAAGTTTGTGGGTAGAACAACGGCCAATGGAGAAAAATACAAACATGGTAAGTTAACGGCTGCACATAAAACGTTACCTTTTGGCATCAAAGTTAAAGTAACCAACTTAAGCAATAAAAAATCAGTAGTTGTCGTAATAAATGATAGAGGCCCCTTTGTAAAAGGTAGAATTATCGACCTTTCTAAATCGGCTGCTAAAAAACTTGATTTTATTAATCAGGGAATTACAAAAGTTAGAATTAAAGTATTAGAATATTAGAATTAAAGTATTAGAATAATTGTAGTTTTGGTCATGGAACTACCACATTACGAGCTATATTTTAATATTTTAATGTAATCTGTTTTTTTCCTACCGAGTATTTGCATAAATTGTGCTTTAAATTACAATCTTTGCAAAGTCAATAACTAAAAACCTAGAAAAATAAGAAATGGAAGAGTACAATCAATCTTACGTGGATTTTCTCGATCACTGGAATATTTGGATTACCAGAATATCAATGGTAATCATAGTAGTGGGAGTTTTAATTTCCCTCTATTACTTCTTTAAAAGAGTAACAACAAGCGATCCTAAAGAAAAACATGATTATATAAATGATAATGAAATTAACATGTTTTGGTATAGCATGTTAACTATAACCATTGGTGTTGGGTTATGGCTTAATGTTTCGTTTCCGGAATCAGTAAAAGAAGCTATGATTTTCTTATTCGTTCGGCTGTTCGTAACCGCTAGCTTTACAACCATTTTTGCACTTATTTTTAACAGCTTAATTAAGGTTTATTATCCTTTTTATGTTGAAAAAAGATTAAACAAACTGCGTCATAAGCCAAGGATTAACCCTAATAATGGCAATAAGATGAAGTTAATTAGTGAAGATGATGAAGATGAGTACCTTTCTGATAAACAAATTGAAGAAGAAGCCATGCATGCAGTAGATTATGATGTGTGGTTAGATGAAGAAACCGGATACAAAAAAATTGAGAAGTATGATGGTTCGTCACTTGCTGTAGAATGTCCTTCTTGTGGATATAGAACATTAAGAGTTGAAAACGAAGAAGTTATTAGAACTGCTACTGTTGACCAGGAAGGTGAATTATTGAACTACTACAAATGTTCATACTGTGGTCATAGAGAGCGTAGAACTGTTATTACAAATAAATTGAGAGAGTCTCCTAAAGTTTAATTTAGGAATAAACATAATTTAAGCCCTCCTAGTGAGGGCTTTTTTATTACCCTAATATTTCTGCTAAAAGAGACCTTCCTTCTTCAACCGTTTCAATCTGTTGAATGATTAAAATTAATTTTCCTTTAAATTCTTTCATTTGGCATTTTTTAGGGTGCTGCTGAACAAAGCCTAATACTTTGCCAAATACAGAGCCCGTATAATAGGCTTCTTTCTCTTGGGGCACAAAATAGCCTTTGAGTTTACCTCCTTTTAGTACTACCTTTTCGAAACCAATTTTTTCGGCTAACCACCTTAGCTGTACCGAGGTTAATAATTCTTTTACCGACTGTGGCAATAGTCCAAAACGATCAATAACTTCGGTTTCGAATTTATCTAAGGCTTCCTGATCTTTAGTACTATCAAGTTGGGTGTATAAGCTTAACCTTTCTGTAATATTTTTAACATAATCTTCAGGAATAAGTAATTCTAAGTCAGATTCAATCACACAATCTTCTACTAGCTCTTTTACTGTTTCGCTCAGTTCCTTTTCAAAGAGGTCTTTAAATTCAGTTTCTTTTAAATCCTGAATGGCCTCATCTAATATTTTATGGTACATATCAAACCCTAAATCGGAAATAAAACCTGATTGCTCTGAACCAAGCAAATTACCTGCCCCTCTAATATCTAAGTCGCGCATGGCCACCTTAAACCCATCTCCTAGTTCAGAAAACTCTTCTAATGTACTTAATCTTTTTCGTGCATCAGTTGAAAGCCCAATGGTTGGAGGTGATAATAAATAACAAAATGCCTTTTTATTACTTCGACCAACCCTGCCTCGCATTTGGTGTAAATCCGACAGCCCAAACATATGGGCATGGTTAATTATGATGGTGTTTGCATTAGGTATATCTAGCCCAGATTCAATGATATTGGTTGAAACTAACACATCGTATTCCCCTTCGATAAAGCGCATCATATGTTTTTCGAGTTTATGGCCTTCCATTTGCCCATGAGCAACTCCAATTCGTGCGTCAGGCACTAGTTTCAGAATAATATTACCAATCGCTTCAATATCTTTTACTCTATTATGTACAAAAAACACTTGCCCTCCTCTTCGAATCTCAAATGAGATGGCATCTCGAATAAAGGATTCATTAAACCCATGAATTTCGGTAGTAACAGGCTGCCTATTGGGTGGTGGAGTAGCAATTATACTTAAATCTCTAGCACCCATTAATGAAAAATGCAAAGTACGAGGAATGGGCGTTGCTGTAAGAGTTAGAGAGTCCACATTTATACGAAGCTCCTTTAGTTTTTCCTTCACCTTTACTCCAAATTTCTGTTCTTCATCAATCACCATTAAGCCAAGGTCTTTGAACTTAACATCCTTATTTACAATTCGGTGGGTTCCAATGAGTATATCCGTCTCACCAGAGGCAACACGCTCTAAGGTTTTTTTAATACTTGCAGGAGTTTTAAATCGGTTTACATATTCAATATTTACAGGCAACCTTGCCATTCTTTCACTAAATGTGCGGTAATGCTGCATCGCCAAAATTGTAGTTGGCACTAAAATGGCGGCTTGTTTACTATCGGCCACTGCTTTAAAAGCCGCACGAATGGCTACTTCCGTTTTACCAAAACCTACATCACCACAGACCAATCTATCCATTGGGTGATTAAGCTCCATATCATTTTTTACATCTTGTGTAGCTTTAGCTTGATCAGGCGTGTCTTCATAAATAAATGATGATTCTAACTCTGCTTGCATAAATGTATCTGCTGAGAAGGCAAAACCAGGCACTTTTTTGCGCTTAGCGTATAGTTTAATTAAGTCACGAGCAATGTCTGCTACTTGCTTACGAGCTTTCTTTTTCTTTGTTTCCCACTCGGGCGACCCCAGCTTATTCATCGAAGGAGGAGCACCTTCTTGCCCGCTATATTTTGATATTTTATGAATGGAGTGGATGCTCACATAGAGAATATCATCATCCTTATAAATAAGGCGAACTGCTTCTTGCATTCGAGTGCCTGCCTTTACCTTTTTTAAGCCTGCAAACCTGCCAATGCCATAATCAATATGGGTTACATAATCACCAGGATTGAGTGTTCGAAGCTCCTTTAGTGTAAGTGCTTTAGATTTTGAATGATTATCCTTTACTCTGTATTTATGAAATCGCTCAAATATTTGGTGATCGGTATAGCAGGCTATTTGCAAAGTGGGGTCAATAAACCCTGCTCTCAGCCCAATGGCTAGCGAATGAAATTGTAAATTAGGTTGTACCTCCTCAAAAATAGTTTGCAACCGATCGTGCTGCTTAGGAGATTCTGCTGCGATAATATTAGTTAGCCCTGCATGTTCATTTTTAGCCAGAGTGTCAGCTAGTAGCACAAAGTCCTTGTTAAACGATTGCTGTGGCCTTGCTTCAAACTCAATTTCCTGCCCTTTTACTTTACTAAACCGATTGCCAAATTCGATAATTGGAAAATTTTGAATGCTGGCTTTTAAAGTAGCGGATGACTCGAACAAATCAGCAGGTTCCAACACTACTTTGGTTTGTCCTGCCACTTCTAAAACCTGATCAAAATTCTCGGTAGCTTTTTCAAAGTATTTGTCCACCACATCGTAAGTGAGTGCCATATCTTTAAACCAAAGTTTTGTGTTTTTAGGCACAAAATCAAAAAACGATTGGCGTTCTTCCAGCACCAACTTGGTTTGCACGTTTGGTATAATGTTAATTGACTTTAGGTTGTCTTCCGACAATTGTGTGGTTGGGTCAAATGTTCTAATACTTTCAATTTCATTGCCAAAAAGCTCTAACCGGTAAGGCAAATCGTGAGCATACGAATACACATCTACAATACCTCCGCGAACGGAAAATTGCCCGGCTTCATATACAAAATCTGATTTTTCAAAATCATAGGTAGCCAAAAGTTCTTCTAAAAAAGCAACATCTACTTGGTCTCCTACTTTGGCGGTAAATGTATTTTCTCTTAATGATTTTTTATTGATTACCCTCTCCGTTAAAGCCTCTGGGTACGTAACAATAAGCTCTCCACTTGACGCTTTATTATTAATTCGGTTTAGGATTTCTGCACGCTGCAGTATATTGGCATTCTCGGTTTCATCAAACTGGTAAGGTCGTTTATAAGAAGTTGGAAAGAAAAGGACTTCTTTACCCTGCAAGAGATTTTGGAGATCGTTAAAAAAATAGGCAGCCTCTTCTTTATCGTGTAATACAAATAAATAATTCTGGTGGTTTAGCCCATAGACTGATGCCGCTACAACTGCATCTAAACTACCAATCAACCCTTTTAGCTTTAACCTAAATGTGTGGTTTGGTTTTATTGCCTCGGCTGCACCTAAAACAAGGCTGTTATTTTTGTAAAGTTTAAGAAAATCAGTTATTTTCATTTGTAAATTTAAAGTTGCAAATGTAAGGCTTTGGAGCCAAGGTTTTTATAATTCAAAATCAAACAATATGGAACGAGTAAATATTTCTACAGGAGCCCCCTGGGAAGACAAGGTAGGCTACAGCCGGGCAGTACGAATAGGAAATATTATTGAAGTATCGGGTACTGTCGCTCTAAAAGATGGAGATTTGGTAGGGAAAAACAATCCTTATTTACAAACAAAACGCATTTTAGAAATCATAGAGGAAGTGTTACAACAAGCTGGCACCACTCTAAATGATGTAATACGTACACGCATTTTTGTTACCAACATTGCCCAATGGGAAGAAATTGGTCGAGCGCACGGAGAAGTTTTTCATAGTATTAAACCTGCCACTTCTATGATTGAAGTTTCTCAGCTTATTGATCCTGATTATTTATTGGAAATAGAGGCGAGTGCGGTGATTGGATAGTACAGAGAGCGTAACTCACTTATTGTCTGTACGGCAATCGGCATATAGAGGGCAGGAGATTTGTTTACTGCTCAAATACGGAACAGGAGAAACTCCTATTGTGGTGTTAAGGAAGAACGGCATAACCTCGAATGAGCAAGCCCAAGAGTACCAATACACGATGGGAGTGGCAGGCTAACTCGTAGTAGCGAAAAGCATCTAAGAGATGTTTATGGAAACATAGACGTAGCGAAGGGGTTAGCAAGACCATTATTTGATTGATTCTTACAACTCTACGGAGGATGATTTGGTTAATCGTAACAGACCTCGTGGGATACACACGATGTTTGGGTCTTGAAGAGCCGTATGATGGGAGACTGTCACGTACGGTTCCCTGCCTGGCCGGCAGGCAGGTGTGAGAGGCTTAGGGGTGAGATTCCCCTTTGCCTACTCGATAGCCTCCAATCATTTTATCTTCTGCAATTTTTTTAAACCTATAACCACAACCCTCAACACACTGCAAAAAAGTTGGCTGTAGAGACAAAGCTCCTTTATTAATCGAGAATAAATATGTAAAAACACCTTGTGGTGTTTCTATTCCAGTTGTAAAATCATCGCAAGCATATTCAAATGATATACTACCTTAAATCCGCAAGCGTTCAATAAAAAAGAGCCAAAAAGTGCTTAAATAAAATCCATTTAAACTTTTTTGGCTCAACATTCTTCACTTATTTAGGTGTGCAAACAAAAAAATAATGAAGAAATG
>Ga0256834_1000199_pt1 | contig 42726 bp, 39 predicted proteins | sample 4281140metaG_FD_190536 | JGI IMG/M metagenome (GOLD analysis project Ga0256834, IMG submission 190536) | Hydrothermal vent microbial communities from East Pacific Rise, Pacific Ocean - 4281-140 | ecosystem: Environmental > Aquatic > Marine > Hydrothermal vents | place: Pacific Ocean: East...
TAAAACCGTTAAGGAACAAGTAAAGCACATCAGGGCTATTTCAAAAGAATTAAATACGGCCATTGCCGTGTTGGCCGACTTGCAAGGTCCCAAATTAAGGATTGGCAAAGTGGCCGAAGGCACTTATCTTAAAGAAGGGGATATTCTAACCTTTACCACCAAAGATAAAGTAACTACCGATAACAATAACAAAACCGCTTATATTACTTACAAACAGTTGCCCAAAGATGTTTATTCGGGTGAAAATATTTTGATTGACGACGGTAAAATAGAAGTTAAAGTGTTGGAAACCAACAAAAAAGATACGGTCAAGACCAAAGTGATTGAAGGCGGCCCGCTGTCGTCAAAAAAAGGAGTTAATTTGCCCAACACCAATATTTCTTTGCCGGCGCTGACCAAAAAAGACAAAAAAGATTTAATGTTTGCGATCGATTTAAAAGTGGATTGGATTGCTTTGTCTTTTGTAAGATCGGCTGACGATTTGATTTTGATTAATCAGTTGATACAAAAACATTCCGATTATAAAATCCCGGTGATTGCCAAAATAGAAAAACCCGAAGCGGTTCAAAATATTGATGAAATTATATTGCAAGCCGATGCTTTAATGGTGGCACGCGGCGATTTAGGCATCGAATTGCCTTTGGAAGAAGTGCCTTTAATTCAAAAACGATTGGTGCATATTGCCAAGCTTTACCAAAAACCTATTGTCATAGCCACGCAAATGATGGAAAGCATGATTCAAAATGCCATCCCCACTCGTGCCGAAGTTAACGACGTGGCCAATTCGGTTATGGACGGCGCCGATGCCGTGATGTTATCAGGAGAAACTTCCGTAGGAAAAAATCCCGTAAAAGTGATAAAACAAGTCACCAAAATTATTTTACAGGTCGAAAATTCCAATCTGATAAAAGTGCCTGAAATAGCCCCCATTCCCGAGCACAGAGACGAACGTTTTATTTCGCAAGTGGTTTGTTTCAATGCTTCCAAAATAGCAAAAGATGTATCGGCCGCTGTCATCAGCACCTTTACGGCTTCGGGATTTAGCGCTTATAAAATTTCGGCACGCCGTCCCATGGCTGATATTTTGGTTTTTACGGCTAACAAACGCATTTTAAATTCTATGGCATTGCTTTGGGGCGTCGTCCCTTTTTATTACAACAAAATGCTATCTACCGACGAAACCATCCGGGATATTGAAAAAATTGCCTGTCAAAATGATTACTTGCAAGATGACGAAATGATGGTGAGCGTGTTGTCTATGCCAATTACCGAAAAAGGAATGGTCAATACCATAAGAATTACGCAGGCTTAATAATTTATATGCTTCTGAAAATACCTATTGTGAAAGATAGTAACATTATAATACTAAATATCATATTGTTCCTTTAATCATTTTTATTAAGATTTTCAACGTATTTACCTATTAGATACGATGTTCCCATAAAAACAATGATGTATTTTTCAACTAACTCATGTAACTCTAATGAATATAATATTGTTATTAAAATAGCCATACCCAATAAAGTAATAATATCATATTTGTCAAATTTCATATTTTAGAATTTTTAACATTTCTTAACAATTACAAGTGCAAAAACACAAAACCTATTAAAATCACTTATTTTGTTTAAACTTATATAAAACTAATAAAATAGGCGGCATAAGAGAAATAAAACTTTGTAAAATGTATTTAAATATTTTTTGATTGGTTATAGTTTTATTACTGCCAAAAATAAAATCAATTCCGGCAAATCCAAATATTAAAATAATAAAGAGTATAAAGTATGATATGCTAATTAATAATAATTTTTTTTTCATATCTATTTCTATGTTAGAAAACCATAAATATGATTAAGAAAACCTTTTTAATTTTAGGTTAAGTGTTTTTTCTTTTTTATACCAACAAAGTTTAATAAAAAAATAAGATTTGTCAAGAACCAATCTTATTTTTACGAATTTTTTTTTAGGAGAAATATTGTATTATTTGTTTTAAACCGTTTGTAAATCAATAAGTTATAATTAAAAAAATATTTTTAATGTATTAATAAATCTAAAAAAAATAGTTTATTTTCTTGTGCAATATTGCATTATCCATAATAAATATGTTAAAAATTAAATGCGCGAATGTTAATGAATTATTAATAGAAACATTTATTAAAGCGTTAATTAATAAATTATTTTTAAAACAATTGACGAAACAAAACATATAAACAACACTGATTGACCACCGGTGCTAAAATTTTATTAAAAATAAAGCTTATCCTTATATTTATTGTTATTTTTGTAACTGACAACAATAATCGTTTATAAAAATTGTATCAATGAAACAATTATCTTTTCGTAAATGGGAAATCATTTTAAGTATCACCGTTTTTTTGGTGAGTCTTTTTACGTATATATCAACCTTGGAACCGACCGTTAGTTTTTGGGACTGCGGTGAATATATAGCCACTTCAACCAAACTGCAAGTAGGACACCCGCCCGGGGCACCTTTATTTCAAATGTTAGGCGCTTTCTTTGCCATGTTTGCTAGCAGCCCGTCCAAAATTGCCTATATGGTCAATATGATGTCGGCTTTTTTCAGTGCTTTGACCATAGTGTTCTTATTTTGGACTATTGTTCACATATTGGTCAAATATATAATTAGAGATGAAAATTTATCCGTTACGCAGCAAATTATCGTTTTGGGCAGTGCCACAGTCGGATCATTGGCTTTTGCTTTTTCGGATTCTTTTTGGTTTTCGGCCGTAGAAGCCGAAGTTTATGCAGCAGCCATGTTTTTTACCTCGGCATTATTCTGGTTGGGTCTAAAATGGGTTGACAGCCTCGACAAACCGCGTGGTAACCGTTGGTTGATATTGATGGCTTTTGTCATCGGTTTGTCTTTTGGCGTGCATTTTATGGCATTACTGGTCATACCGGCTATCGGTATGTTGTATTATTTTAAAACAGCCGAAGAAATTACACCCAAATCTTTTATCATTGCCAATGCCGTCGTATTTGGTATATTGCTGTTTATTTTTAAACTTTTATTGCCTTGGGCAATGAAGTTTTTCAGTTTTTTCGAAATTACCTTTACCAATACTTTCGGCTTGCCGTTCAATACGGGAACGATCATAGCCGGTTTTATCACCATAGGTGTTTTTTATTATCTGATAAAAAAAGCTCACGAAAAAAACAATCAATTGATGGAAGCTCTCGTGCTGTCGGTTTTATTTATCTTGATTGGTTTTTCCACTTGGATTATGCTACCGATCCGTGCCAACGCCAATACGGTGATTAATGAAAATGCCCCGACCAATGCCCGCGAATTGTTGGCATATTACAACCGTGAACAATATGGCGAAACGCATTTGTTTTACGGTCCTTATTACTCGGCTTATTACCACGGATTAGACGAGCAAGAACCCTATGTTGACGACAAACCCAAATACGAACAAGATAAGAAATTGGGCAAATATGTTATTGTCAACAATTATAAAAAAGCCAAGCAAAATTTTACCCATAAACACTGGGGTATATTGCCGCGTATGTGGGATGCCGCCAGCGCCGATAATTACAAAATGTTGGCCGGCATACCCAAGAACAGCACCCGAAAGCCGACCTTTTTTGAGAATATGAAATTTATGTTCAATTACCAATTCGGCTATATGTATTGGCGTTATTTGATGTGGAACTTTGTAGGACGACAAGACGATATACAAGGGCGTATGGACAACCATGGCAATTGGCTCAGCGGTATTAAATTTATAGACCAAATGCACCTGGGCAGTCAAGATAATTTGCCGTCCGATGTTTTGAATAACAAAGCCCGTAATACCTATTTCTTTTTACCGTTTTTATTGGCTTTTATCGGCATATTATATCATTCTTCTAAAGATTGGAAAAGTTTTTATGTGGTTTTGGTCGCTTTTCTCATGACCGGCTTGGCCATTGTATTTTATACCAACGTGCGTCCGTTTGAGCCACGTGAGAGAGATTATGCCGTGGTTGGTTCGTTTTATTTCTTTGCGCTGTGGCTGGGCATGGGCGTTTATGCCGTTTATGATTATTTGAAAAGATATGCACCACATAAACTTCTAGCTATCAGTGTCGTCCTTTTAAGTTTGTTGGCAGCCCCTATTTTGATGGCCAAGCAAAATTGGGACGATCATGACCGGTCGCAAAAATATTCGGCTCTGACCAATGCCAAGTCCTATTTGAATTCGTGTCAAAAAAATGCCATTTTATACACCGTCGGTGATAACGACACTTTCCCGTTGTGGTATGCCCGCGATGTTGAAGGTATTAGAAACGATATGCGTATCATCAATACCAGCTTACTCAATACGGATTGGTATATTGACCAAGCCAAACGAAAAGTTTATAAAGCCGATCCTATAAATATCAAAATTCCGCATAAAAAATATGTCTATGGTACGCGCGATGCATTGTATCCTAACTTTTTAAAGGACACATTGGATATTAAAGATTTTGTCAAATTGGCTTTAAACGACAAGTTCACTACTGTAAATCCGGATAACGGCCAAACCATGTATCTGTATCCTTCGCGCTATATACGTGTCCCGGTCAATAAAGAAAATGTGTTGAAATACGGTATAGTCGCCCCCGAAGATTCGGCAAAAATTGTCAAAGAAATGATTTTGGATGTAGGCGAAAACGGTATTTACAAAGCCGGATTAGCCATGTTAGACCAATTGGCCAACAACGATTGGAAACGCCCCATATATTTTACCGGTGGCAGTTTTAAAGATGAAGATTATTTATGGGCCAAAAACTATTTACAATTGGACGGTTTGACCTATAAATTAGTGCCTATCTATACGCCGTATAAAGGTATTGATTACGGTCATATCAATACTAATGTTATGTATAATAATGTTAAAAAATGGGACTGGGGCAATATGAATAAAAATATTTATCTTGACCCCGAAACCCGCCGTAATTCATTGACCTACCGCAATAATCTATACCGCTTGGCCGATTCCTTGTTTGTAGAAGGTAAAAACAAAAAAGCCGAAGAAATATTAGATTTGTCCATCAACAAAATGCCGGTTGATAAATTTGGGTTTTATTCGTCTTTGCTTGATTATATTGATTTGTATTACAAGCTGGGCAAACAGGAGAAGGCAAGACGTGTCGCTTCTCAATTGTTACACAAGTTTAAAGAGTATTTAGACTACTATGCCGGCTTGCCTTTACAAGACAAATACAAAAATTTTGATGATATAGAACGTAACTTTTTATTATACCGCGAAGTTTTAAAGATGGCTGCTCAAAACCAAGACAGCCAATTTGCAGACGATAAAATGAAAGAGTTTGAAGGCCTGATGAACAAATATCAAGATATGCTGCAAGAAGAACCCGAACCGGTTTCACAGCCGCAGTCCGGCAAATAGTAAACGGATTTAGGTATGATAATTCATAAGAGAAACTTTTAAACTTCAGTGTTCCTTCGGTGTCTTGGGTGATGGAAAATGCCGGATGCTTGATGACCGATGGCGGAGGTGGCGAGAGAAATATTTTGGAATGGCAAACTTTGATTATCGAGTGAGTTTTATGACAAAATATTAAAATTTGTATTTTAGGGACGGTGGCTTCGATATACCCCGAAGCAAGTTCGGAGCACTCAGCCATCTATATGCAGAAATAAAGGTTACTGAGTGAATTTTATGACGAAGGAATAAAATTTGTATCGAAGTGACCGGATTAGAAATAGATAAGTTATAACCTTCGGTGCTCCTTAGGTGTCTTGGGTGGTGTAAAATGCCGGATGCTAGATGACGGATGACCGATGCCGGATGTAGTGTCAGATCAGGTGATTTAATCAAGTTTATGTAGCATCTCTTTTTTGATTATATTTGTTTGGTGTATGTATGAATACAACCCTATAAATCATTTTAAAAACTTATTTTATGAAAACAAATCTGTTACTTCCGGCTTTATTTTTTATTACATCATTTCTTTGGGCACAAAATCCATCGGTTGAATGGGTCAACAGTGCAGGCAGTAGTGATTCGGATAAAGCTTATGCCGTAACCACCGACAGTCAGTCCAATGTAATTGTTACCGGTTATTTTCATAATACGGCTGATTTTGATCCTGGTCCCGGTGAATTAAACCTCACATCCAATGGCAATGAAGATATTTTCATACAAAAATTAGATGCTGACGGTCATCTGATATGGGCCAAACAAATAGGCGGTTCTAACAACGATAGTGGCGTTTCGGTTGTTACCGATGCTAATGACAATATTTATGTAACCGGTTGGTTTTCAACGACTGTCGATTTTGATCCGGGCACAAATACTTTTGATTTGGTATCGGCCGGTTCGTGGGATATTTTTGTTCTCAAACTAGACACCAACGGAAATTTTGTGTGGGTAAAACAATTTGGTTCCTCTAATTTGGACTATGCCGCCGGACTTGTTTTAGACAGTGCCGGTAATATTTATCTTACGGGTATGTTTAAAAACACCATTGATTTTGACCCGGGTTTTGATGTGTTTACTTTAACACCGCAAAGCTGGGATGTTTTTGTTTTAAAATTGGATAATGACGGCCGGTTTCAATGGGCACAAAAATTTGGTGGCAGTTCCTATGACAAAGCAAGAGCCATAGCCATTGACACTAATGATAACATTTATATAGGCGGACAGTTTAAAGATACTGTCGATTTTGACAATAGTAATAACACTTACGAACTGACTTCGGCGGGATTATATGACGCTTTTGTTTTAAAATTGGATAATAACGGCAATTTTGTATGGGTAAAACAATTTGGAAGCAATCAAAACGAAGATACAACCGCACTGACTACCGATGATAATAACAATGTTTATATAGCCGGTTATTTTAAAGAAACGGTAGATTTTGATCCCGGCGCCGGTGTTTTTAACATCTCAACTTCGGGAGAAGAAAATAGTTTTTATGTAAAATTGGACATCAATGGTGATTTTCAATGGGCTACTTCATTGCCGGGCACTGATGACAACCGCACTTTTGGCATGGATTTAGGAGCCAATGACCAATTGTTTTTATGCGGTTATTTTAAAGATACCGTTTCGCCTTCTTGGGTTTCCGGTTATACCGCTTTTACTTCTCATGGATTTAATGACGCTTTTATTGCGGGCATAAATCAATCGGACGGCGGTTACCGGTATTTTAAACAAATAGGTGGCAGTGGATATGATTATGCGTATCATGTGTATGCTAAGCAACCAAATGCTTTATATGTCAGTGGCACCTATGAATATACAGTCAATTTTAGCGACACTTCTAACGATACAACTTATGAACAGACTGCCGTTGATGACAACGATATCTTTGTGCTGAAATTAAATTTAGATACCAATACGATATTAAACCAAGCCTTTACAGACATAAAAGTATATCCTAATCCGGCGCACGATTATGTTGTTATAGATTTAGGCCAATATATGGCGGCCAGAATCAAGCTTTATGATGCTTATGGGCGGGAGATTTATAATATTCCTTCCATATTAAACAAAAGTGTTTCTATGCCGTTGCCCGGTTTAAAAGGACTTTACTTTTTGGAAGTTCAAGCCGGCGGACAAAGCAAAAGATATAAAATAATTAAAAAATAAAATTATTTGGAAATTCTTTGTTTGATAAACAACATTAATACCGCCAAAAAACTTAATAATGTTATAGGCGGCATACCGCCATACCATGTATGCGGATGTATCCAACCATGCCACCCCATGGCGACCAAATGAAGTGTTATGAAAGCCCATAAAACAATTATTAATTTGTTTGTGGCAAATTGATAAGGTGTTTTAAACAACATGATAGCGGCTGTCAAGCTGCCAAACAACAAGCTGATATTGGCCGAAAAAGTAAAAGAAGTGCCGTCAAAAAAGTTTTTTAAATAGTAAGGTTTTAAAACCAAAAGACTAAGAACTACATGAGACGCTACGGATAGTAATACCAGTTTTTGCAATAATTGTTTTTCTTGTCGGGTCAAACCTATTATATTTTGCAATACTAAAAAAATAATAGCACTAAAAATCAAAATTTTATTCAGGGTAAACAACGGTAAATCTTTCCATAAAACTGGCCCGTAAATATGATACCTGGTAATGGCATATATACCGGTAAAACCATAGACAGACACTAAGATTTTGTAAATTCTTTTCATCCTTACAAATTTCAAAGCGCTAAAATAAACAATTTTACTACCTTTGCACTCTTATAAAAATGTTAAATATGAACGAGAATTTAGTAGAATGGGTCGGCTATGCCGCCATGTTAACTTTGATGATATCCTTTATGATGAAGGATATGAAAAAATTAAGAATTATAAACACCATTGGCTGTCTGCTTTTTGTAGCCTACGGTTTTATGTTGGGGTCTTATCCTATTATTATTACCAATGCTTTTATTACTATGGTCAATTTTTATTACTTGTTTGTCAAAAAAAATTGATGTCAATTGCAAATTGACTAATATTATTGGTAAACATAAAGGGTAAGTTTTTTGCCGTTTTTACAAAAGCTCTTTAATATTTGTCACAAACAGTTTAACCGAGATAGCCAACAAAATAATACCGAAAACTTTACGGATGACCCCGATACCGGCTTTGCCTATAAAATGTTCTATTTTTTGTGACGATTTTAAAACCGCATATACAAATATCATGTTTAAAATAATGGCAATCAGTATATTAACTGTATGAAATTCTGCTCTTAAAGATAGTATGGAAGTCAAACTACCGGCGCCGGCAATCAGTGGAAATGCCAAGGGCACAACCGATGCCGATTCGGGTTCATCGTCTTTAAATAAAGTAATGCCCAAAATCATTTCAATAGCTAAGAAAAATAATACAAATGAACCGGCTACGGCAAAAGACCCGACGTCAATACCGACCAAATTCAAAATTTGTTTTCCGATAAATAAGAAAACAATCATAATCACAGCCGAAACTATAGAAGCTTTTTCAGATTGGATATGCCCGACTTTGCGTCGTAAATCAATGATAATGGGAATGCTGCCCAAAATATCAATAACCGCAAACAAAACCATAGTAGCGGTTAATATTTCGTTAAAATCAAAATGTAAATTCATTAAATACAATTTTTAAGCCGGCAAAAGTAGAAAGAAATTGTTTAATTATTAATTATTTATGTTAAATTTTTATTAATTATTTACAGCTTTTCCACTTTGATTTTTTTGATGCGTTTACCATCTAAAGACGTGGCTGTCAAACGCAAATTTCCTATACTGATTTGGTCATTTTTAGAAGGAAAGTGTCCTGATTGTTCCAATAAAAATCCCGCCAAACTTTCGGCATCACCTTTTTTATTTTCAAAGAGTGTTTCTTCGGTTTCGGTCAAATCCATAATTTTATAAAAATCTTTTAAAGAAATTTTACCGTCAAATTCGTAAGTATTATGATTCAGGCGGGTAAACTGGTGTTCGTCGTGGTCATATTCATCGGTAATTTCGCCTACAATCTCTTCTATGACATCTTCCAAAGTGATGATGCCTGATGTGCCGCCATACTCGTCGACAACAACAGCCAAATGGGTTTTTTTATCTTGAAAATCGCGCAACAAGTCGTCCAATTTCATATTTTCGGGCACAAAAAACGGCTCACGAAGCAGTGTCAACCAATCAAAATGCTCTTGATTGAGATAAGGTAACAAATCTTTGGCAAACAGTACACCGCTAATATTATCAATATTTTCATGATATACGGGAATCCGCGAAAAACCCTTCCGGCTGACTTGTTTTAGCACTTCGGTATATGGCAAGTCGTCACTGAGTGCAAATACATCAATGCGCGGTCGCATAATTTGACGGGCTTCGGTTTCTCCAAAGGATATGATGCCTTCCCACAAATCTTTTTCTTCTTGAGTGGTATCTTCGCCGCCGGTCAATTCTAACACCTGTGACAGGTCTTCCATACTGACTTGTTCGTTTTTTTTGTGCAATTTTTGTTCGACCAAATGACTTGATTTGACTAAAAATACAGATATGGGATAAAATAATTTTTTTAAAAACAGAAGCGGTGTGCCCATAAACAAGGCAAATTTTACGGGATTGCGATTGGCATATACCTTTGGTAATATTTCGCCGAAAAGCAAAATTAAAAAAGTAACCAAAACCACTTCTATGGCAAACTTCCACCAACCGTCCACATTTTTTAATAAAATGGCCGTGGTATAAGTCGATAAAATGACAATACCTATATTAATAAAATTATTAGCCACTAAAATAGTAGCCAACAGTTCTTTGGGTTTTTGCAATAATTTTTTGATGATTAAACCTTTATTTTCTTTTTCAAGACTATGAATATGACTTGGTGTCAAAGAAAAAAAAGCAATTTCGGATCCGGAGACCAAAGCCGAAAGCATCAATAAAACTATAATGGCGGTTAAATAAGGTAATATTTCAATAAATTGGGATAAACTATCCGGGTCGTCCATTGGTTTTACGGTTTAAAATGGTAAATCGTCTTCGGGCACACCGGTATCGTTGCCGCCAGAATCGTTGGTTGCCGGAGTGGTGCCTGTTGATGCCGGCGGTTGTGTGCCGGATTGATTGTCTTTAGGTTTTGGGGTCAAAAAGGTAAATTCGGTTACATGCACTTCGGTAGTGTAGCGGTCACGACCGTCTTCACCGGTCCATTTACGGGTGCGTAAACGTCCTTCTAAATAAACTTTATCGCCTTTACGGGCATATTTTTCAAATATTTCGGCTAATTTATTTCTAACAACGATATTGTGCCATTCGGTATTAACGACTCGCTCTCCTGTTTGTTTATTGACATAACTGTCGTTAGTTGCCAGAGGAAAACGGCCAATAGCATTGCCGCCTTCAAAATAGTGCATTTTGACATTGTCGCCCAAATGGCCGATTAAGATTACTTTGTTAATGGTTCCGTTCATAATGTATTAATTTATTGTGCTTTAAATAATAATTGAATTGAAAGTCAAAGGTATATCATAAAATATTATTTTCCAAAAATTTTGCAATAACCGCCGGCACCGGATAATTTTTTAGCTTTGATACCGGCACATAATTTTTAGGTTTATGACTGCTATCTATTTGCCAAAAATTGATATGCAAATGCTGATGTGTTAATTTATGTTTGGTTTGTGCTATTAATTTTGGCGGATTATCAAATAATATATCCAAGTGTCCGGTCATAGCCGTTAAGACTTTATGAGTTGGAAAATCTTTGTTTGTTTGTTCAATCAATGGCAATTGATATAAGTTTTGCCAAATACCTTTACTTTCACGTTTTTGTAATATAATACCGTTTTTATATTTGACAAGATAAAAATTCAAATATCTATGTTTAACTTTCGTTTTTGACAATTTTACCGGCAAATTACCAACTTGTCCTGTTTGATAGGCTATACAATCTGACAAGAGAGGACAACTTTCACATTTAGGAACTGCCGGTGTGCAATGCAAAGCTCCGAATTCCATAATAGCCTGGTTATAAACGGCAGGTTGTTGCCGGTCTAATTGATCCTGTGCCAATTGTTTAAAATATTTTTGGCCTTCTGTGGTGTTTATCGGCGTGTCTATACCAAAAATACGTGACAATACACGATAGACATTACCGTCTACTACGGCTACCGGTTCATTATAACAAAATGAGGCGATGGCTGCTGCCGTGTAAGGACCGACACCTTTTAATTTCAATAAACTTTTGTAAGTTTTTGGAAACAGTCCTTGATAGTTGGTTACTATATCACGGGCTGTATAGTGCAAATTGCGTGCGCGCGTATAATAACCCAGTCCTTGCCATAAATTTAAAACCTGTTGCTCAGTGGCAGCGGCCAATTTATTGACCGTTGGAAATTGTTTTATAAATGCTTGATAGTAGGGTAAACCTTGCACAACTTGCGTTTGTTGTAAAATGATTTCGGACAACCAGATTTTATAAGGCTCTTTGGTGTCTCGCCAAGGTAATTTACGATGATGATTTTGATACCATTCAATTAATTTATTTGTATCCATGGCGGTTTACAAGATTTCGGGATAACCGATTATAGTTTGATAACCTTTGTTATAAAAATAAGCAGGGGCATCTTTTCCGGTTGCCAATATAAAATCACCGCCCCAAGCTCCCAAACTTTTGATGGTGCCGGGATAGTCTTTAAACAATATTTGCTTAATAGTCGGTTGGTTAATCATGCTTGATATGATATGTTCATGACGATTTAAAAGCTCTACAAATAGTTCATAATCAACATCTTTGTTAAATAACTTCTCGCTAATCCGGCTGATTTCATGCAAGTCGGCTTGTGTAACGGTGCGTTTTTTAAAATTTTGAACGGCTTGCCGGCTGCTTTGTTTCTTATTCAAATAAACCAACCAAAGTTTGTCTTCAAAACCAAAGGATTTATTTTGATTGATTTGCCAAAGGGGTAGCAAATTAACATCATTGTATCCGGTTTTATAGCCGTAGTTGTATGCTGTGTTTTGTAAATTTATTTGGTCTGGTGTTACCAATTGATACAATATGGGTTGACCGGCCAAACCTACAGCAATATCATAACCGCTGCCACCAAAACTTATGTTTAAGAGTTCAAAAGCATTGACGCCACTCCATTTATACAGATTAACCAATAAAGTTGACGACGACCCCAAGCCCCATAAGCGGTTGTAGTCCAATTGGGTTATAAAAGACAAAGCGGATTTAAACAAATTAGATTTTTTCTGTTGAATATATTGCAAAATTTTTTGCAAGAGTTTCGCTTTTTCCGGTTCGTTGGTTTGAATAATCCGGTTCAAGTTCAAAGAAAAATCTACTTCAAACCACATACCTTGCAAGTCATAACTGCGCCATTGATGCCGGTTTGTATGGTTTGGCTTAACTTCCAAACTTTGACCGTATTTTGCAGGTATGGCATAAGCTTTAGCGCCTTTTAATACGGCATATTCTCCGGTGAGTAGTAATTTTCCTTTGGTGTAGTAGGTCATTGTATTTATTTTTCTTTGACGATAAAAAAACCGTCGCTGCCTTTTTTTTGATACAATGGCATCAACATAAAACCGGATTCGGGACTTTTGATAACCGATTGATTTTGAACGGCTAAATTTTCTGCTTTTTTAACCGGTTTGAAATTAAAATAGCCGTCGTTCATTTTAAACCTGTGGTAATCGTTTAATTTGTGACGGTAAATCAGCTCTAAATGATGCGGTAAAGATTCGGATATTTTTTCCAGATGTGACCGGCTTTTAACAACTTGTGGCAAATCCGGTTTAATAAAACCCAAATAAGCCAAACTGTGCCATAAGCCGGCTTCCAAATTGTCGGTAGCCTCTGCAGACCGGTGTGTGCCGCCTTCAAAAACAACGGAAGTCATACCCAAACGGCCAAAATAACTTAAAGCGGTGCCCGGCAGACTCTCAGATAATTTTTCTATAAACGGCACCCCGAATGATTTGGCAAAATCGATACTTTTTTGATTGCACGCAGGTATGGCAAATATACCGCTTTGGGCCGAAAATGTATGCAAATCTAAAAAACTGCATTGTTCAAATTTTCCTTGACAAATATCATTTACAATCAAATCGTGTAAGGTATGCAAAGCTTTAAAATCGGCAACCTGACCTACCGGTTTTTGAATGTTATCTTCTAACCACAGACGGTTTAAATCTTGTTCAATAAATCGTTCTCCGGTTTGTAAGGCTTGCAAATTACCTTTTAAAAAATAAATAGTGCCGTTTGTTTTATCCAAAACTTTTTCAAGTTGAGGAATCAGTCGTTTTATAGCTTCAACACCATTGATTTCATTGCCATGCATACCACCGACGACAATTAATTTACGATGAGGATTGTGACCGGTTATATGAATGATATGCGCATTTTTTTCTTCTGTCATCTGTTTTTCTTTTAGAGAAAAGAATGACAAAAATACAATTTATTTTATCAAAACCGTTCAAAAAGTCGACGGCTCAAATGAAAATATTCGGTTTCGGTCAAAATACCGACTAACTTATTATTTTGAACTACCGGCAAACTACCTAATTTATTTTCATCCATTATTTTAATGGCTTCTTTGAGTTTTTGGTCGGGTTGTATGGTAACGACATTATCTATCATAATATCTTTGACTCTGAAATCTTTCAATTTTTGCTCGTGTGACAAGCGACGTAATACTTTAAGCAATGAACGGGTGGTAACCAAACCTACAAATTGGCCTTTTTCATCTTCAACCGGCACATACCGCAGTTTGGCCCAGTCCATCATATCGGCAACAAATTCAACGATATCATCGGGTTGTACCGAGAGCACATCGGTTTTCATGACTTCTTCTACCAGCAATTGTGACGGATGCCAATGCGGTAAATCTTTTAATTGTGGAATTTTCCATTGGTGCACCGGCAAGTCTTTCTTTTGGTTTTTTATAGTATGCATACTGATGGTGCTCAATATCTCTTCTTTAGAAGCCTTGTCTTTTATCTGATTAAAAGTCTGCAACATCCATGTGGCGCCGGTAATTTCTTTTTTAACACGTTTTTCTATGACACTTAGATACATATCTATGTCTTTCTCGTTAATTTGACGCAGTTGCAAGCCTTTGCGGGCTACCGGTAACAATTCTTTTAAAATCAAATCTTTGGCATAATATTTTTTACCGTTAAACCAATTGTATTGTTTGCTCATTCCGCCGCGGGCAGCTGCATAAAAATTGGCTTTGGCTTGATCAAAAGTCATATATTTGGTAATATCATCTATACTATCGGCATAACCTTCCATCAGGCCTAACCAAAAAGCGGCATTGGCCATTTCGTCTAATACCGAAGGGCCTGCCGGAAACATACGGGCTTCTATACGCAAGTGTGGTTTGCCATTGCCGGATATTCCATATACGGGGCGGTTCCAACGGTAAATCGTGGAATTGTGCACGGTAAGGGCTTTGAGTTTTGGTGTTATACCTTTTTCGACCATTTGCAAACTGTCTTCTTCAAAATCGGCGCCTAGGAGCACACGGTAACGCAGAATATCTTCTTTAAAAATATCCATAATATCATTTTTGACCCAATCGGTGCCAAAAGTAACGCGTGGATGCCGGTCACGAATATGCTCGTCGCTGACGCGGGTATCAATAGCTTGTTGAAACAGTGCAATACGTGTCTCGTGCCAGAGTCGTTTTCCAAATAACAGTGGAGAGTTTACGGCGCTAGCCAAAACAGGGCCTGCTATGGCTTGGGCAATATTGTATTTTTTGGCAAAATCTTCCGGATCGACTTGTAAATGTACCTGAAAACCGGTATTGGCAGCTTCAATCATACCACTGTTTAGCTTGATATTCAACTCGTCAATACCGTTGATGTTGATTAAGAACTCTTCACCGCGCATATCCCGTAAGGCATCCATTAAGGCAAAATACCGGTCGATTGGGGTGATATGATCTCTTTCAATATCAAATTTGCGAACCGTAGGTAAAATACCCGTCAAAATAATACCGGCATCAAATTTTTTGGCGACTTTTTCCACTTTTTTTAAGTCGTCATTGATTTCTTTGTGCATTACCGATAAAGCTTTGTCTTTAAAATCTTGCGGATTGGCATTGGTTTCCAAATTAAATTTGGCCAATTCGGGACTGAGATTATCCATCTTGGCTTTGTTCAAAACTTCCAAATTAATAGGAAAAGGTTTATAATTTTTATCTACCAAACAAAATTCTTGCTCGGCACCAATCTTATAAACTCCTTTTTCAAACCAATTGTTTTGTAGCATTAACTCAAAAGCCTGCACATCTTTGAGCAAATTTTTGGTAAATTTTTTGATTTCTTCCTTGCTACTTGCCAATTTTACATTAAAATCTCCCATAATTGTTATTTTAAAAAAACGAATGTAAAATATTTTTTTAATTTCAAGACAGTATTTTTAAAAAATTTTACATAACCGGTAAATATGCTTAAATTTAATGTTAATTTTTTAATTAAATATCAACAAATGCACAGTTCTTGTTACGTATATCAAATCCTGTCATGAACATTTTTCGTGAAATAATTATCTCTTTAAAAAATCGTTATATTTGTAAATTGTATTTTAAATGTCATTTATGACCAAAATGCAGATTGAACGATGATAGAAAATATACCAATGAAAATAGACACTTGCGATTTAGCAATTCAAAATAATCAAACGCCGGGCTGTTCCAAAATAGGGACTTGTGATATGAAAGGTTGTCATAAACTTACCAGTTTTGACTGGTTGGTTGATATTCCTTTGGCCAATGGCGAAAACCCTTTTCCTTATGTGGAAGTTAGGTTTAAAAATTCGAGAAAAGAATTTTTTTCGGTTAACGGATTGGAATTATATGTAGGCGATACGGTAGCAGTTGAAGCCAAATCAGGGCACGATATAGGTGTGGTGTCTATGACCGGCCGCTTGGTACGCTTGCAAATGAAAAAGAAAGGTGTCGATTACGAAAATCAAGAATTGTTTAAGGTTTACCGTAAGGCGACCCAACGTGATATAGACAAATGGCAACAACTGCGGCTTAAAGAGGAGGAAGTTAAACACATAGCCCGTAAATATGTTATTGCACATCAGTTGCAAATGAAAATTTCAGATGTGGAATACCAAGGTGACGGAACCAAAGTTACTTTTTATTATACAGCAGACAGTCGCGTAGATTTTAGAAGTTTGATCAAAGACTTGGCTCGAGAATTTTCAACCCGCATTGAAATGCGTCAAATAGGTTTTAGACAAGAAGCCGCGCGTTTGGGAGGTATCGGCTCGTGCGGTCGTGAGCTTTGCTGTTCGTCGTGGATGACTGATTTTAGAAGTGTCAGCACATCGGCAGCCAAGTATCAGCAACTGTCTTTAAATCCGCAAAAACTGGCCGGTCAATGCGGTAAACTCAAATGTTGTTTAAATTTTGAATTGGACTCTTATGTCGATGCACTTGCCGATTTTCCGGCACATAATGTGCAATTGGATACCGAAAAAGGAACCGCCAAGTGGATCAAATCGGACATCTTTAAAGGGCACCTGTGGTATGCCTACACCGATTACAAAGAGAATGGTAATACTTGGCATAAATTGACCTTGGAACAAGTTAACGAAATTATAGATTACAATAATCAGGGACAAAAAGTAGCCAGCTTGGAAGAATATGCAGCCGAACTATCAATGCAGGAAATAAAACCGGTCGAGTCTTTTGAAAATGTGGTCGGACAGGACAATATTAACCGTTTTGATGAAGTAAAACGAAAAAAACGTAAGAAAAAAAGGCGCAAGTCGTCACATAAAAACACTCGTCAATCACAAAATGCAGGCAATGGAAAAAGCACTGCAAAATCTAATGACAATAAAAACGCCGGAGCTAACAATCAAAAAAAACGGTATAAAAACAAACGCAAAAATAACACGAATCATTCTAAAAACAATCATAAAACCAATGAAAATTAGTTGCCGGATTTTATTACTAATAAGTTTGTTACAGGTTATTGCTTGTCACAATCCGGTTGTCTTTGAGCAGACCAAAGATATCAATACAACGGCTTGGCATAAAGACAGTATTGTGCAGATGCAATTTGTGCCGCAAGATACCGTAAAGGCTTATGATATATTCTTTTTGATTCGCAATGACAATGCTTATCCGTATGCCAACCTTTTTTTGATTGCAAAAATGGACAATGGAAAGCAAACGCTTGTTGATACACTGGAATATGCTATGGCCGACGAAAAAGGCCGGTGGTTGGGTAGCGGTATTTGGGATCTAAAGGAAAGTAAATTAATATACAAACAAAATTACCGGTTTAAAGACACGATTCCCGTAAAAATCAGTTTGCAACAAGCTGTCAGAAAATCGGGACAAATACTCGGTGATGAAACATTACCCGGAATTAAAACAGTTGGTATCATTATTGAAGAAGCAAATAAATAATTATTACAGTATCAATGGCAAAAAAAACAAAAAACAATTATAAAAAATACATAAAATGGTTTTGGCTGACTTTTTTGGCCGGACTTTTGGGTGTTATTTTGATTTTATTTTTAGCCGATCGTGGCTATTTGGGGTATATGCCTGATTTTGAAGTGCTTGAAAACCCTAAATCCAATTTATCCACCCAAATTTTTTCTGATGACGGCAAGGTTATCGGAAAATTTTATATCAAAGAAAACCGCACACCGGTGCGCTTTGACGAATTGTCGCCCTATTTGTCCAAAGCTTTGGTAGCTACCGAAGACGAACGTTATTATTCGCACTCGGGTATTGATTTTAGGAGTTTGACCCGGGCCATTGCTTATCTTGGCAAAAAAGGTGGTGGTAGCACCATTACACAACAATTGTCCAAATTGCTGTTTCACAAACGTGAAAATGCCAATTTCTTTAAAAAAGTTATTCAAAAAATAAAAGAACAAATTATAGCTGTTCGTTTGGAGCGTCAATATACCAAAGACGAAATTATTGCAATGTATCTCAACCAATTTGACTGGCTCAATCAAGGCGTAGGAATAAAGTCGGCTTCCCGTATTTATTTTAATAAAGAACCCAAAGATTTGAATATAGAAGAAGCCGCCACTTTGGTTGGTATGCTTAAAAATCCGGCTTATTACAGACCTATCAGCCGTCCCGAACGCACCAAAAAACGTCGCAATGTGGTCTTGCACCAAATGGCTAAAAACGGTTATATCACCGAAAAGGAAAAAGACTCGTTGCAAAAGCTGCCGTTAAAGTTAAATTTCAGACCCGAACGTCACGATGAAGGCATGGCTACTTATTTGCGAGAATATATCCGTAAATTTGTTGGCAATTGGGCCAAAAAACATCCCAAACCCGATGGTAGTCATTACAGTATTTATACCGACGGTTTAAAAATTTATACCACAATTGACTCCCGTTTACAAGCCAATGCCGAAGCGGCGGTCAAAGAACATATCAAACGTTTGCAAGCAGTCTTTGACAAGCAAGCAAAAAAGTTTAAAAATGCGCCGTTTTATTTTCCCAAATTAGGCCCCAAAGCCACCCAAAAAGAAATATCCAAAATCATGAAAACCGCCATGCGTCGTTCCGAACGTTGGCGGGTGATGAAAAAAGCCGGTTTGAGTGATAAAGAGATAGAAAAAAGCTTTCACCAAAAAACCAAAATGCGGGTATTCTCTTGGAATGGCGACATCGATACCATAATGACGCCTTATGATTCCATCAGATATTACAAACGTTTTTTTCAAGCCGGTTTAATGTCTATGGAGCCATCTACCGGACACATAAAAGCATGGGTGGGTGGTATCAATTTCAAGCATTTTAAATATGATCATGTCAAGCAAGGGGCAAGACAGGTAGGATCAACTTTTAAACCTTTTGTGTATGCCACGGCTATCAATCAAAAACATTTGTCGCCTTGCGATTCGTTCCCTAATGTGCCTTATACCATAGAAGCAGGTCGTTGGGGCTTGCAAAAACCCTGGTCGCCCAAAAACGCCGGTGGTCAATACGGAGGCAAGTTGACTTTAAAACAAGCCTTGGCCAACTCTATCAATGTTATTACCGCCCAATTAATAGACATGGTCGGCCCGCAACCGGTAGTCAACTTGGCCAAAAATTTAGGCATCAAACATGAAATTCCGCCCGTGCCTTCTATTGCTCTTGGAACACCCGAAATTTCTTTATACGAAATGGTGGGCGCTTTAAACGGTTTCTCAAACAAAGGTGTTTATATTGAACCTTATGTCATTAGTCGTATTACCGATAAAAACGGTGTGGTATTATATGAAAAAATTCCCGAATCAAAAGAAGTTTTGAGTCCCGAAATTGCTTATACCGTTATTAATTTAATGGAAGGCGTAACCAAATACGGAACCGGTTCACGCTTACGAGGCAGTTGGGCTAAAAACACCAAATTTTATAAAGAAATCATGACCGGTTATCCGTATAATTTTACCAACGAGATAGCCGGTAAAACAGGCACTACGCAAAATCAGTCCGACGGATGGTTTATGGGAATGGTGCCGAACTTAACTACCGGGGTTTGGGTGGGTGCCGAAGACCGGGCAGTGCATTTTAAAAGTGTAAAATACGGGCAAGGCGCCACCATGGCTTTGCCTATTTGGGGCACTTATATGAAAAAAAATTATGCCGACAAAGACTTAGGTATATCTAAAAAACCTTTTCCAAAACCGGCTCATGTCGGTATTAGGTTGGATTGTGACAAAAAAACAGATAAAAAAGATGATAAGCCAGATTCTAAACCGGAAGATGATGATGACGGTTTGGACGAATAAATTTTTTATCGACCAATCACATAAATCAAAGAAGAATATTGCCCGCTACGGCGGGCTTTTATATTGGATTTAAGACCCGTCCAAAAAGCCGGTAACAAACGCTTATGTCCGGTTTTGTATTGTTCGGATAGTAAACTGACATAAAAACTGTCAAAAAATAAAGGTTTTTGTGCTAAAACTGTCAAACCGTGCTTGTAAAATAATTTTTCAATAGCCAAAGGAGAAAAATGCCATAAATGCCGAGGGACATCATAAGCCCCCCAATATTTTTTGTAATATCTGGCATCGTAAGATTTAAAATTGGGAACTGCGACTAAAATAATACCATCGGGTTTTAAATGTTGTCGTAGTTTTACGACCAGTTCTTCCAAATTTTTGATATGTTCCAAGACATGCCACAGGGTAATAACATCAAATTTTTTGTCTATCTCGTCAATGGAAACTCTCACATTATTTTCTAACAGCTTATTTGCATATTGTCTTGCTTTATTATTAGGCTCTACGCCGGAAACTTCAAAAGTGTTTTGTGATAAATATGCTAAAAATTCACCTGTTGCCGTGCCATAATCCAATACCGATTGAGCTTTGGGATGAAAAGCTTTTATAAGGTTGCGCTTATAAGCATAATTACGTTGTCTTATAAAACGATACACGTAATCAAAAACAGTCTTTTTTTTGGGTTGATGAGGTTTATAGTTTTCAGATTGGTAATACGGCGCCAAATCTTTGGGCACCGGATAGGTAAGCATCATATCCCAATCTTCGTCGTAATACAGATCAAAATCTTCTTGACTGACCAAATAATCTTTGACACTTAAAACTTTCTTTAAAAGGTTTTCGGATAAAGGCGAATACAGGTCAGGCATAGGTAAACTTTTTTGACAAAAATAAATCAAATTATTTTAATGTAACCTGAGTTTGATATAAGAATCGGGTATAAAATTCAATAAACGCATGAGATACATGTTATAAATAAGGCTGTCTCAAACGAGTGAATTATCTGTCATTCCATACACAGTGAGGAATCTCATGCCTGATAATCAACAACTTATTATTTCAATATTATACCAAAAATCTTTTGTGACCGAAGCTTCGGAACCAAAATATTTTGGACTATTTTTTAAACCAATTTGGTATAAAACAGAAACGGAATGCCGGACTAAATTTTGGTATTAAGTGTATATGCCGCCGTTAGATAATAAATTTGTATTTTTGCCCACTTATTAATTAATGGAATATGAGTTTAAAACAAGAGATTGCCAAACGGCGCACTTTTGGTATTATTTCGCATCCCGATGCCGGAAAAACCACATTGACCGAAAAATTGTTGTTGTTTGGCGGCGCTATTCAAGAGGCCGGTGCTGTCAAGTCTAATAAAATCAAAAAAACAGCTACGTCCGATTTTATGGAAATTGAAAAGCAACGGGGAATATCGGTAGCGACTTCAGTTTTGGCTTTTTATTATAAAAATAAGAAAATCAACATATTAGACACGCCCGGACACAAAGATTTTGCCGAAGATACCTACCGCACATTAACCGCTGTTGATAGTGTCATTGTAGTGGTTGATGTCGCCAAGGGGGTAGAAGAGCAAACCGAAAAACTGGTGCAAGTTTGCCGTATGCGTAATATTCCCATGATTGTATTTATCAACAAATTAGACCGCGAAGGAAAAGACGCTTTTGAATTGTTGGACGAAATTGAACAAAAATTAGGACTTACCGTAGCACCCTTGAGTTTTCCCATAGGTATGGGCAGCGATTTTAAAGGGGTTTATAACATTTGGGAACAAAAACTTAAATTGTATTTTGGCGACAATAAACAACAAATAGCCGAGTCGGAAGAAATAACCGACTTGGACGATACGCGCTTGACAGAACTTTTGGGTCAAGACACGGTTGAAGAACTCAAAGAAAATTTGGAATTGGTCGCAGGTGTTTATAATCCGTTTGATCATCAAGCCTATTTAGACGGCCGTTTACAACCGGTATTTTTCGGTTCGGCTTTAAATAACTTCGGGGTGCAAGAACTACTCGACTGTTTTGTAGAAATAGCACCGCCACCGCAACCCAAAGAGTCGGATGTGCGCTTGGTTTATCCCGACGAACCTAAAATGACCGGTTTTGTTTTTAAAATACATGCCAATTTAGATCCCAAACACCGTGACCGTTTGGCTTTTGTCAAAATAGTTTCCGGCACTTTTAAACGCAACACACCGTATTTTCATACGCGCTTAAAGAAAAATTTTAAATTTTCGAGTCCCAATACTTTTTTTGCCCAAAAAAAACAAGTGGTGGATGAATCCTTTCCCGGTGATATAGTTGGTTTGCACGATACGGGAAACTTTAAAATAGGGGATACCTTTACCGAAGGCGAATTGCTCAATTTTAAAGGCATTCCTAATTTTTCGCCCGAACATTTCCGGTATATCAATAATGCCGACCCCATGAAATCAAAACAATTGGCCAAAGGCATTGACCAGTTGATGGACGAAGGAGTGGCACAATTGTTTACGCTGGATTTAAACGGTCGTAAGGTGATTGGCACGGTGGGGGCTTTGCAGTATGATGTTATCCAATACCGTTTGGAACACGAATACGGTGCCAAATGCACATACGAACCGCTCAATGTATATAAGGCTTTTTGGGTAGAACCCGAGGATGAAAACAATGCCGAATACAAGGATTTTAAACGGGTTAAACAACGTTATTTGGCCAAAGATAAATACGGCAAACAAGTCTTTTTGGCCGATTCACCCTTTTCTTACGAAATGACCAAAACCAAATATCCGACCGTCAAACTGCACGAAAAGTCCGAGTTTTGATAGATGCACATAAAAAACCGGATTATTTAAAGACCAAATTTATAGCAGTCCCAAACAATCCGGATCAGATGATATCAATGTTTTTTATCTATTATAGGGCTTGCTGAAAAGCTCGGAAGCACAATAGATTTTTAATTTGTGAATTGCAGATGTATATAGATGCTTCAAAATGAACAAGTTGAAAATCTATTGTGCTTCCGAGCAGCAGAAATATTAAATTTACGCATTTTACAAGTGTAAGGAATTTTATACTTTTATGTGAAAAAATCATACATTTCTCATCGAACACCCGATTATATTATATTGAAATTCAACATTTAAGCGTTTTTCAGCAAGCCCTATTGTAAGGGTCTTCTAAAAATATAACGGGTGATAAAAATACCTTTACCGTCCCCTTTACCGGCATCACTTTCTACACCGCTGGCCACAGTAAAAAGTTCCCATCCTTCTTTGGACATGTCGGTCAATTTTGATGAAACCAATGCATCATTAGAAGCAATATTTTGAAAATTAATACCCACCATAGAATAGAAGTTCAACAATTTGGTCTCGTTAAAACTTTTGATTTTTAAACTTTTTCTTTTGGTTTTGTTTTTCTTAAACTTGTTAGCTTCTTCACGAGTTGAGGTTGCTACTTTGTAATCCATAGGCACATTGTGTTCCACTATACGCGAACGCCCGACTCCCATAGGCACAATAGATTCTACCGTAGTGATAATTTTGTATTCGTAGGCTTGCTGGGCAGCCATTTCAAATCCGAATAGCATAAAAGCTGTAATTAGAACAATAGTCTTTTTCATAATTATTAGGTTTTTGATTAATATTTACAAATGTAAGTAATTGTTTGTCAATTTAACTGTAACAAAACGATTTTTAAAGTATCTTTAAAATGAAAATGTTAGAACCCAATTGGAAAGTCGAGAGGACATAACAGAATTGTTGGAGGCTTGCAAGCACCATGATCAAAAAGCGATGATGACAGTCTATCACAGATATGCCAAGGCTATGTATCATACAGCTTTGCGTATTGTGGGTGATAGTGACGACGCCGAAGATGTCATGCAAGAAGCTTTTATCAAAGCCTTCGACAAATTGGATAGCTATAAGGCAACGGCAACTTTTGGCGCTTGGCTCAAACGAATTGTGGTTAATGAGAGCTTGTCTTGGTTGCGAAAACATAAAAATTTTGAATGTTTATCGGATAATTTAAAAGCTGTCGAACCGGAAACCGGTTTTGAAATAGATGAAAAAAACGTGAGGTTGGAAATACTTTTGGACACTATTAACCGACTTAAAGACAATTATAAATTAGCTTTTAATTTGTATTTTATTGAAGGTTATGATTATGAAGAAATGATGGATATATTAAACTTGTCTTATGCCAATGTGCGCACTTTGGTGTCTCGGGCTAAACAACAATTAAAAGATATATTAAAAACAAATTATCCGGAATATATAAAAAAATAAAAAATGAAAATAAAGACATTTTTTGACAAAAACCGTTCAAATATTGATATTTATGACCTAAAACAAGGTCATGATGACCGGTTTTTGCAAAAATTACAGAAAAAACAGAAATCTAAAAAAGGTTTTGATTATAAAAAATATTTGGTGGCAGCCTCTCTATTGTTGTTATTTGGTCTGTTTTGGCAATACATGTCTTTTCAGTGGCAACAACAACAAATCAACCGGGAATTGATGCAAAACGAACAATATTTTTCCAATATTATTAAAGCCGAAATGCAAGCGGTAAAAGCGGAGGAAACACCGGAAACCAAAAAAGTATTTAATGATGCTCTACAACAAATTCAAATACTTGAAAAGGATTATCAAAAACTGGTTAACGATTACAAAAACAATCCTGATAAATATATATTAAACGCCATGATTCAAAACTTTCAAAAACGTATAGATATTTTGCAAGATATTAAAATGCAAATCAAACAAATTAAAGACTCTAAAACCTATCAAAATGAAAAACATAGGGCTTAACATATTATTAATTTTATTGCCGTTTTTGGTATTTGCAAATCGTCCCCAAGGGGCTATTAAGAAAACCAAAGTGATACAACGCCGGTTTGAAGCCGGGGCTGCCGGTCAGGTTTATATTGACAATATGTATGGTAATATCCATGTGATAACCGGCACGCAATCTCATGTGAGTATTACTGTAGAAATATCGGTTGACGGCGATTCTAACGAGGCGGTTCAAAAAACTTTTGAACGTATTGATGTCAATATCATTAAACAAGGCAGTCAAATTACCGGCAAAACCCTGGTGCAAAGCAAGCGGCAATCATGGAATCTTTTCTCTTTGGTTTTTGGCAGTAGTTCAAACAACACCAATTTTAAAATCAATTACACAATTAAAATGCCCGAGCAATGGGATTTGAAAATCAATAATGATTACGGGCATATATTTATCAACCGCTTGACAGGTGATTTGGATTTAAATGCCGACTACGGTCACTTTGAAATCGGGCAATTACTCGGCTCACACAACCGGATTAATATCGATTATTTTTCAAAATCGGGTATTGAGTTTGTCAAACAAGCCACAATCAATGCCGATTATAGCAAAATTAGTATTGATATGGCTTACCGGTTAAATTTGAATTGTGATTATACCACCGTAAAAATAGGTAATGTCCGCCAATTACATTTTAATAACGATTACGGCAGCCTGCATGTAGATAATGTTAAAGAGGTCAACGGTTCGGGCGACGGTCAAGCACGCTATTTCGGACAAGTGCATAGTCTGCGGTTTAGTGGCGACTACGGATCGGTTACTATAGATGGTCTATTGCCCGGTTTTGACCGGATTGATTTGGAATGTGACTATACCACCATTAAGATTTATAACCGAAAAAAAGTGCCTTACCGTTTGAATATTTTACAAGAATACGGTTGTTTTAAATACGAAAACCTGACCGTATACAGAGAAGTGATTGATGGCGGCGATAAAGATATCAAAGCTTTTTATTTAGACCGGAACAGTTCTTCTACTATTGATATTACCGAGGATTATGGCTGTATTAAAATATATAATTAACCGCATTTGTAAATATAAGAATATGAAAACACGATTTTTTTTGATTATCATAAGTATTTTATGGAACTATCATAGCATACTGGCCCAATCGGCTATTGACCGGCAACTTTTACAAATCAACCGGCAAATTGACAGTATCATCAAAGTGAAAGTCACCGATTTTAAGCAACAGCTGAAAGATATTAACCGGCGTTTGGCACAAAAAGTCATTGACCGGCAACAGGCCGAAGCCGAAAAAAAGGAACTGGCCAAGCGTTATGCCGAAGATTTGGACTATACCGTTTTTAAATTGACCAACGACTTAAAACGTGCCGGCAAAGGTCAATATATTATGGACAGTGTGTCGGCAGCCCCTTCAACTACCGCTTATAATGTGCGTAAAGTTATTATGTATCGCAAGCATTATTATGATAAAAAGGTGCATAAAAACAAACAAACATTTGCGTATTTGTTTGTCTCGGCAGGATTTAATAATCTTATTGACAACGATCAAGTGCAAAGTCTCGAATTTAGCCCTTACGGTTATTTGCAATCCCGATTTTTTGAATTGGGCATTGATTGGAAAACCAATATTATACATCAAAAAGTATTTGTGAATTACGGCGCGTCTTTTATATGGCATACCCTCAAACCAACCGATAACAAATTCCATGTTATTGACAATAACCAAGTGGTTCTGGTAACGCATCCTTACGATTTGGAAACATCAAAACTGCGTCATATTTGGCTGCGATTACCTTTGCAACTCGAACTCAATTTTCCTAATGCCAATCGTGGTCATTTGCATTTGACCGGAGGTTTTTACGGTAAGTTTCGTTTGACTACCAAACAAAAATTGACTTATGTAGCCGGTAATGACAATCATGATGAGGTTATAAAAAACAGTTATTTGATGCCGAGCTTTGCCTATGGCATATCAGGTGGTTTTGGCGGTTCCGATTGGGAGATTTTTGCACAGTATGATATAACGCCACTATTTAAATACAGTCAAAAACATTTGGTAAGTTTGGGCTTTAAATGGCGATTGTAATTTTAGAATCAACAAGTTACGTTATTTTATTTTTTTATATGATGCTCACGTTGATTAGGACTCTCTATTGATTTCATCACTAACCACCAGGCCGTCTTTAAGTCTGATAATACGTTTGGCATGTTCGGCAATATCTTCTTCGTGGGTAACCAAAACAATAGTATGCCCTTTTTTATGCAATTCATCAAAAAGTGCCATAATTTCTTCCGATGTTTTCGAATCTAAATTCCCCGTAGGCTCATCGGCCAATATAATAGACGGATTGTTAACCAAAGCCCGGGCAATAGCTACTCTTTGGCGCTGTCCACCCGACAGTTCGTTGGGTTTATGTGTCATCCGGTCTTGGAGACCGACCATTTTTAAAACTTCTTCGGCACGTTTGATGCGTTGTGCTTTTGACTTGCCGGCATATACTAAGGGTAGGGCTACATTTTCCAAAGCGGTAGTGCGCGGCAAGAGATTAAAAGTTTGAAAAACAAAGCCTATTTCTTTATTTCTGATTTTGGCCAGTTCGATATCTGATAATTGTTCTACCGCTTGGTTATTGAGCCGGTATTTGCCTTTGGTGGGCGTATCTAGAGCGCCAATAATATTCATCAAAGTTGATTTGCCACTTCCCGAAGGTCCCATCAAAGCCACGTATTCGCCTTTGTCGATATCCAAATTGATACCGCGCAAAGCCTTAACGGTTTCGTTGCCCATTTTAAAATGTCTTTGAATATTTTTGAGCTCAATAACTGCCATATACTATATTTTAAAGTTGAATATTATCAATTAATCTGACATCACCTGCATATACAACGATAAAACCGCGGTATTTGTTACCGGCTATTTTTTGTTTGGCAGGTTTGAGTGTTTTTTCGTCTGCTATTTCAAAATATTCTAATTTGAGCAAAGGGTGGGCTGTCATGGCATTGGTTACAAATTCTTTAACATCTTCTATGTTTTTGTAGGCGAATAAGGTTTTTGCTTGTTTGAGCACTTGATAGATATAAGGTGCCGCCGCGCGGTGTTCTGTTGTTAATCGCTTATTGCGCGAGCTCATAGCCAAACCGTCCGCTTCGCGGTATATGGGAATGGGTATAATGTCTACCGGAATTTGTTCTTTTTCAACCAATTTTTTAATAATTTGCAATTGTTGAAAATCTTTTTCGCCAAAGTAAGCCCGGTCCGGTTGCACAATTTCAAATAACTTTTTAACCACCGTGCCGACACCGTCAAAATGTCCCGGACGGTGCTTACCTTCCATTTCCAACTCTAATCCGTCAAAATCAAACGATTGACTGGCAACCTGGCCGTCGTAAAAATCTTGTGCGTCGGGGTAAAAAACGATTATATCGTCAGAGAGATTTTGCAATAAAGCCAAATCGGTTTCAAAAGTGCGCGGATATTTGTTTAGGTCATCGGGATTGTCAAATTGGGTAGGATTGACAAAAATACTGACCACCGTCACTTCATTATCTTTTAACGAAGCCTTTACCAAGGCTAAATGTCCTTGATGCAAGGCACCCATAGTCGGCACAAAACCGATACTTTTTTGCGCCTTTTTTAAGGAAGTTATTTGATTTTTAAGATTTTTTTTTAAGCGGAAGACTTTCATTATGAAAAATTTAACTACTGCAATTAGGTTAAAGCCTTCAAATATACATCAAAAATTCGTATCTTTGTAAATCAATAACAATACTCTTTTTTATGAAAGGTAAGAATTTTTTAATCGCTTCATCGGGGATTTATCCCTATATCAATAATAGCGATACCGCTAATTTGGCCTACAAAATTGCCCGTTCGGCCAATAGTAAAGGCAGTCAAATACGTATGTTTATGCCGCGCTTTGGTGTGGTTAACGAACGTAAGCACCAGTTGCATGAAGTCATACGTTTGTCCGGCGTCAATATTGTAATTAATGATGACGATATGCCGTTAATTATAAAAGTGGCTTCAATTCCCAAAGAACGCATGCAAGTTTACTTTATAGATAATGACGAATTTTTTAAGCGTAAATTTGTTTTTACCGGTGAAGATGACGAGTTGTTTGAAGACAACGACAGTCGCGCTGTATTTTTTGCCAAAGGCATTGTTGAAACCGTAAAAAAATTAAAATGGCGCCCCGATTATATATTAGTATTTGACTGGTTTACCAGCTTATTGCCTTTATACATTAAAACTTACTATAAAAACGAGCCATTGTTTCATGATGCCAAAACCTATGTGGTGATTACGGATGAAACCTTTAAAACACCAATGTCAAACGATTTAAAAGATAAACTGATATTTGACGAATTGCCACAAGAGTTTATAGACAAATACCAAGAACCTACCGAAATAAACTTGATAAAAAATGCCATAGACCTGGCAGACGGTGTTATTTTACGCACGACCAATATACCGGAAGATATTGCCCGTCATTTAGAAGACAAAGATTTGGACGTGGTGGATTTGTCCGGTATTGATTTAGAAGAAAATGAAGCGGAATTAAAAGCCAAAGTAATAGAAGCTTTCGGAGAAAAATCACCGTCCAATTAATTTTAATTTATCAAAAAAAATTGAAAAAATTTATGTTAAACAAACGATTCGGTTTAATCATGATGTTTATGCTCTTGATTATAACCACCTCATGCAGAAAGGAATTTACAACCATAGGCAATCAACTGATAGACAAACCCGACTTTGAAGGCAAACTATATGAAACCGCCACTGTAAGAATATACGATGAAAGAATAGAAAAAGTTTTTTCGTCCCATTCTTATTTGAATTTATACAGTAATCTGCCGGCTGCTTCATTAGGTTTTTATAATGATGGTAAATTTGGTAATCTCGAAGCCGATTTAATATCCGATTTAAGCTATGATTTTAAGTTGGCTGACGATTTGGGTGATAATATAAAAATATTGGGTGCCCAATTGGTTGTGCCTTATTTTTCAACTACTCAAACTGACAGTCAAGGCAATAATTATTACGAATTGGATTCTATATACGGTAATCAGCCGTTTGAAATTAAAATACACGAATTGACTTATTTACTACAATCTTACGATCCGGACAACGATTTGGAAACTTTAAGGAGTTATTATTCCGACTTTGACTTTACCCCATACAAAGGTGCGGTGATAGGTGACAGTCTTGATTTTGAGGTCAGCAATGAGCCTTACATCACTTATAAACGCAATAAAGACGGCACTTTTGAACTGAACGATGATGATGAAAAAATTATCAAAGATTCTCTGGGACCGCATATGATTATCAAATTGGATACTACTTATTTCAGACAAAAAATCTTTGACCGTTCCGGTGAAGATGTTTTAACCGGCGAATCTCATTTTAAAGATTATTTTAGAGGAATTTATATTGATGCCATCAGTAATAATGGAGACGGAACTTTTGTTTTGATGCCATTTAATCAAGGTAAAATAATTATTCAATATACTTTTGATCAAACCGATGATAATGATACACCCAATGACACTTCTGATGACACCGTTGAAACCATCTATAGAGAAATAGTTTTAAATTTGGGTAGTATTATGGTTAATCATTATGAGAATAACTTGACCAATTATGCACAGACAGCTTTAAATAACAGTGATATGATTAACGGTGACGATGAAATTATATTAAAAGGCGATGCCGGAGCCGGGGCTGTGGTGCAATTATTTGACGAACAAGATTTAAGAGACCTGCGTTTAAAAGACTGGATGATAAATCAAGCCGAGCTTTATTTTTACGTCGATAAAACACAAACCGAAGAAATGTTGGCGCAAGCACCGCGTTTGTATCTTTATAACTATGACGACGAAAAAAACTTATTGGATATTTTTGCTCCGGAAAACAATCCGGATTATGACTATAAAACCTATGACGGCAAATTGCATACCGACGAAAACGGAGACATGTACTACCGTTTTGGTATCACACGACACATTCGAAATGTTTTAAAAAACGACTCTACCAATGTTAAATTGGGTTTACGTATTTGCACAAATATACCTAAACCTTTAAAAACCGGTGATATTTTTAGAGACCCCGACGCTTACAATCCGACGGGTGTCATATTGTATGGTAATCAATCGGGCGTAAAGCCGCCGGTGTTAAAAATACGTTACACCGATCCGGAATAATTTTAAGACGCGTTTTTTTTAGAACCTTGATATAATAAATATTGTACCAAGCGGGCTTCGAGTTTGCCGTTAAAGAGTTTGATGCGTTTACTTGGCCTGAGTCCTACAAATTTGAGTGCTTGCAAATTGCCTACCAACAGCCAGGCTTCCGTATCCGGATAATGATGTTTTAAGGTGTCACCTGTTTTTTTATAAAAGCTTTTGGTGTCTATTGACAAGCGCTCGTCATAGGGCGGGTTAAACAACAGAAGCGTATCCTCTTGAGGTCTGACTGTTTTGAAAAAATCGGCTTGTTTGACACTGATAAAATCTTCCAAATTGGCATTTTTTATATTTATAAGGGCTTTTTCAATAGCCGAAGGCGCTTTATCATACCCCAGTAGTTTGATATTTTCCGGCAATTCTCTAATTTTTTTCAGGCTTGAGTTTTTAATCACTTCAAATAAACCGGCGTTATAATCGGGCCAATTTTGAAAGCCGAAAGTTTGACGGTTGACGGCAGCCGGAATTTTCATAGCCCACATAGCCGCTTCAATCAGAATAGTGCCGGAACCACACATGGGATCCAGTAAATTTTTACGGCCTTGCCAGCCGCTTAAGGCTACAATACCGGCCGCCAATACTTCGTTGAGCGGTGCAATGTTGGTCATAGTGCGATAACCGCGTTTATGCAATGAATCACCGGAACTGTCGAGTAAAATATGGAGTTGTTGATCTTGAAAATGTAAAACAATTCTCAAATCAGGTTTTTTTAAATCAATATCGGGTCGTTTTTGCGTGCGATTTCTAAACCGGTCCACAATGGCATCTTTGGCTTTTAAGGCTATAAAACGGGTGTTTTTAAAATATTTGGTTTGTCCGCTGACATCAATTCTAAAACTTTGTTCAACAGACATGTATTGTTCCCAATCAATACCCGATACAATCTTATATAAGTCATTTGCTTTATAAATACGGTTAGAGCCTGCAATTTTTCGCAAAACACGTAAAGCCGTATGCAAATTATAATTGGCTTTATACATAAAACCCAAGTCGCCTTCAAAATGTACAGCTCTGTTGGCTTTGGTGATGTTTTGGGCGCCCAATTGCAGTAATTCTTGAGCTAAGACGTCTTCTAATCCGAAAAATGTGGTTGCCGTAAGTTTTAAATTATTCATAAAAAGAAAAAGGTATACACCTAAAACAATTGTTTAATGGTTTCCCAGTGGTCGGTTAACATTTTAAAATAAAGTGCCAAAAATACCAAACTGGCAATTAGTTGCATACCGGTAGAAACCAAAAAACCTATAAAGGCACCGAAAGCGGCTTTTAAAGCTTGTGATGCATCACTGTTTTTGATATACTCTCCTACGAATGCTCCGGCAAAGGCACCTACAATGATGCCTCCCGGAATGGGCGCAAATAAGCCTACAATGACACCGATGATTGCGCCGAATGTACCATATTTGCTACCGCCGAATTTTTTGGTACCTACTGCCGGTATTATATAGTCCAAAACGGTAATAATCAATACCACGGCAAAGGATACGGCTATAAAAGACCAATCGTCGGGAATGACTTTGGCCCACATGGTTACGACCAATCCGAACCAAGCTGTCAGCGGCCCCGGTAATCCCGGTAAAATACAACCGATAATACCCGCTATAATTAAGATTAAGCCCAAAATAATGAGTAAGACATCCATAGGTTTAAACGCTTTATTTAGTTTGAATAAAATTAATAAAAAAAATTGATCTAATAGTTGCTTTTCCGTTTTATTTTATGCGTTTGGGATTGTCATTGATAAAACTTTTCCAACTGCCGTATTTTTTCTTGGTTTGATCGTTGCCGTTATTAAAATAATGACAAACAGCTACTGCAAGACCGTCGGTGGCATCCAATTTGGTGGGTAAAACGGAAATATTTAACAAACGTTTGAGCATGGCAGCCACTTGTTCTTTGCTGGCGTTACCATTGCCGGTAATGGCCATTTTAACTTTTTTCGGCAAATATTCCGTGATGGGCACTTCACGGTATAAACCGGCGGCCATAGCCACACCTTGTGCACGCCCCAATTTTAACATAGATTGTACGTTTTTGCCGAAAAAAGGTGCTTCAATGGCTAATTCATCAGGGTGAAATTCGTCAATGAGTTGCAAAGTGCGCTCAAAAATTTTTTTAAGTCGTAAACTGTGGCTGTCGTATTTGTTTAAGATGAGTTCGTCCATCAAGATCAATTGCAATGTTTTGCCCGTGACGCTGATCATGCCAAAACCCATGACTGTAGTGCCGGGGTCAATTCCTAATATGATGCGTTCGGTTTTCAATTTTTTTTGTGTATTTTGCATTGCTTCAAATGTATAAACTTATCTTTAAATATCATAAAATTATTTTAAACGGTTTTAAAGTTTTAACCGTCTTTTTGGCCTTGTATTATTTATGGCGGCAACGCGAGATTTGGTCGGCTTTTACTTTACCGGCCGGAGTCGAAATTTTTAAAATATTGCTTATTCTCACCGGTTTTAGTTTGTTAAACTGGTTTTTTGAAATTAAAAAATGGCAAGGTTTAGCCGGACATATCCGCACTATAACTTGGACGGAAGCCGCCAAACAAACTTTGATGAGTTTTAGTGTGTCGTTATTGACACCCAACCGGATTGGTGAATACGGCGCCAAATCTGTTTTTTATGCCCAACCCGATTACAAAAAAGTTTGGGCTTTGACTTTTGCAAGTAATTTTGCCCAACTGTTTTGGACATTTATTATGGGAGTGGCCGTGCTACTGTTTTGGTGGCAACATCCTGCCGTAAAAGCCTATATCAGCCAATGGCATTTGCCTTTTAATGCTGTTTTTTTAGGGATTATTGCCATAGGCTTAATTGCATTTGTAATTTATATAAAGCATTTGAAGTCCAAAAATTACCTCTTGCTGCATAAAACTGTTTGGCAGCAAAGTTTGTTTTATGCCGGTGTGCGGTATGCTGTTTTTTCAAGCCAGTTTGCTTTACTGTTATATTTTTTAAGTCATAATATCGGTCTGAACTTTATATATCCTGCAGTTTTTTTAAGCTATTTTATGGCCAGTCTTATACCTGTATTGGCCTTTTTTGATTGGGCGGTCAAAAGCAGTGTGTCCGTATTGGTTTTCGGCATGATAAACATGCCGGGCGCTTTGGTTTTTAACGTGGTATCTTTAATGTGGTTGGCCAATTTTTTAATCCCCTTTTTAGCGGGATTGGTTTTGATATGGCATTTTAAATTTCATATCAAATGATAGTGGGCGCCATGATATTATTTATTTATGCCGTTTTTGTTTTATGGTTGATTTGGGGCATTGTAAAAACCCAAACTTTTCAAATTGAAAGGTCGTTCAAGCCCCAAACGACCTTTAGCATCATTATTCCGTTTAAAAATGAAGTTCAAAATTTAGGGGCGTTATACCATTCCTTACAAAAATTGGATTACCCCAATGACTTATTCGAAGTATTGATGATAAATGACCATTCTACAGATGCTTCTACTGACATGGTTCGTCGATTTAATGAAGTAAAACTTTTGACCAATACCGGTCAGGGAAAGAAAAAGGCTTTACAAACCGGTATTTTGCAAAGTAAGTTTTCTTGGATAGTAACCACAGATGCCGATACTGTTTTGCCCGAAAATTGGTTAAAAATATTAGATGCTTTTATTCAACAATACAAGCCTAAAATGGTGTTAGGACTCGTAAATTTTTTTGATGACAGCCGGTTTATCACGCAATTTCAGCAAATAGAATTTTTGATCTTGCAAGCTCTGACCATGGCCGGTTTAAAAGCGGGAAAGCCTTTTTTGGCCAACGGAGCCAATTTGGCTTTTACCAAAGAAGTTTTTGAACAAGTAGGGGGTTATAAAGGCAATGCGCATATAGCTTCGGGGGATGATGTGTTTTTGTTGGAAAAAATACACCGGAAATATCCTGATAAAATATGCTTTTTAAAATCGCAACAAGCCATTGTGCAAACCCACGCTATGTCATCTTGGCGCCATTTGTGGCAGCAAAAAATTCGTTGGGCGGCCAAAACCAAACATATCAAAAATACTTTGGCATGGCTTAGCGGATTACTTATTTTATCAGTTCAATTAACCGTATTATGGGCTTTTTGGCATTATAAACCGTATGCTTGGTTTATAGCCGGCAAACTTTTTTTAGATGCTTTATTATTGGTAGTGGTCAACCGGTTTTATAAGGCACGCATTCATCCTATATATTTTATACTGTCATTTTTATGGTATCCTTTTTATTTTATTGTAACAGCTTTAGGTGCTTATAGAGGTAAATATATATGGAAAGGTCAATCGTATTAATCTTTTATAATGCAAACAGAACTAATAAGTAATGTTTAATCGGTTTAAGTTTTAATTTGATATTTTGTAGGTCGTTTTGGTATTACTTGCATAAGTTTATAAAAATTATGTCAAAAGTTTGTAACAATATCACAAATTATTCGTATTTTTAATAACTAATCTTAAAAAACAACATCTCATGATTGCAACCCCCATTTTAATTTTTTTAATCATTATCTTATTGGCAACCGGTTTATTTATTGTAAAACAACAAACCGCCGTAGTGGTAGAACGTTTGGGTAAATTTCATTCGGTGCGTTATGCCGGATTAAATTTTAAAATTCCGTTGATTGATACCAAATCGCGACCTATCAATTTGCGTATTCAACAACTGGATGTAATAGTTGAAACCAAAACCAAAGATGATGTGTTTGTGCATTTAAAGGTTTCGACCCAATTTCAAATACCTAAAGACCGTGTAAAAGATGCCTATTATAAGTTGGAAGATCCTGCTGCACAAATCACCTCTTATATATTTGATGTTGTGCGGGCTGAAGTTCCCAAAATGCGTTTGGACGATGTTTTTGAACGTAAAGACGATATTGCCATAGCCATTAAAGGAGAACTCAATGATGCCATGATGGAATACGGTTATAATATTATCAAAACTTTGGTAACCGACATAGATCCCGATGCACAAGTAAAAGCTGCTATGAACCGTATTAATGCTGCCGAGCGCGAAAAAGTCGCCGCCCAATATGAAGGTGATGCCCAACGGATTCTTATTGTGGAACGCGCCAAAGCCGAGGCCGAAAGCAAGCGTTTGCAAGGTAAAGGTATTGCCGATCAACGCCGTGAAATAGCCCGCGGTTTAGAAGAGTCGGTTGATGTGTTGAACCGTGCCGGTATCAATCCGCAAGAAGCCTCTGCTTTGATTGTAATCACGCAACACTATGACACTTTGCAAGCTATAGGTCAAGATACCAAATCTAACTTGATATTATTACCCAATAATCCGAATGCTGCCAGCGAAATGCTGAACGATATGGTTGTGTCTTTGGTTGCTGCCAATAAAATAAGCGAAGCGGATAATGCAAAAGAACAAAAAGAAAAATAAATAAAAGATTATGATATAATAATGAAAACTATAACCAACTTGTTTTTGTTATAAACAACAGTTAATTATTTTATTAATAGTAACATGTTTAAAACTAACCTTTTAATAATTATTAGCTTACTATTCTTTTTAACAGGATGTAAAAAAGAAGAAAATATTTCCAATCCGGCAAACTCATATTGGCCTTTAGAAATAGGTAATAAATGGGATTTTAATTTTCAATCTGTTGAAAATGTAGATGTTCCTGCCAATTATTTACATCAATCCATAAAGGTTATTGGAAATCAGGAAATAGATGGCAAAGATTATTTTAATTAAAATACCTTTCCAACGTAATAGATAACAACATCAATTCAAATGTTTTTGTAAGAGAAGATACAACTGGGCTTTTTTGCGAATGCATAACCATTATGAAGGTGCACCATCAGATATGTTTGAATTAAACATATTAAATAACAACCTTTCTGTTGGAGATGTATGGGAAGAAACAAAAAGAATTTATTATAACAGTCCAATAAATGATATTATTGAAACGCATTCATTATACCTATGAGGTTAAAGATATATATCCAAGTTTTGAAGTTAATGGTGAATCGTATCCAGATGTCGTTAGAGTATCAATTCAGTCCGAAAGTCGTTATAATGGATTATATAGAGTAAATGTTTCATATATGTTTTTTTCATATAATATTGGTCCGGTAAAGATTTTACTCGATGGCAATTATTATATTGAGTCATATGATTTACAATAGATATTAGCTTAAAGACAGTATAATTACTTTAAACCTTTTGGTTTTGTTTAATATTTTGCAATCAAGAAAAGCTATGCACTTTGAGATTTGAAATACTCGGTGTTATTAGAGCGCAGGTTTATGCTTTTATCCAAAAAAATCTATCAACTTATCAAGTTTTCTCCCTATATAATTGATTTAAAACGACTTTTAATCATAAAAAAAATAAAATAGGATAAACAAGTAATTTTGCCAAACTTTAATTATAAAAATTAGTTTTCTAATATGTTTTATATCTAATTTTGTTTATATTTGTAATATTAAAAAATAATTGACTATCATACAAATGTTTAAAAACTTATGATAATAAAATTTCTAAGTTTACAATACAAGCAGTTTTTCCGGTCGTCATATTGGCAACGCACCTTGGTTTTAAATATTTTGATGGGCTTTTTAGCTTTATATATGTTAGTGGTGTTTTTATCTATTGGATTAAGCGCCTATTTTATTTTAAAAGAAAAATTTCCCAATCAAGATCCCTTGTATTTGATTAACTCTTTTTTGATTTTTTGGTGGATAGGCGATTTGCTTATGCGCTATTTCGGACAAAAAATACCCGAAATGGCATTTCGTCCCTTTTTAATATTACCGCTTAAAAAACGGAAAATCGCCCAATATATTTTGCTTAAATTAAGCTTGTCATTTTATGTGTTTTTACCGTTGATACTTTTTACGGGATTGGCTGGTGTTTTGGTTTATAAATCGTATGATTCTTTTTATATAAGTATTTGGTTTTTAACAATTTTACTTCTGATTTTAGGCAATAACTATTTAAATTTGGTCATCAATAACAATATCAAAATACGGAATATATTTCTGGTATTGTTTGCAGGCGGTGTATTATTGTATTTATCTCATATAGTTCCGTTAACACAATGGTCTGCCGGTTTTTTTGAACGGTTGCATAACAGTCCGTGGTTGGTTGGTGTGGCTGTTTTTTGGGCTGTTTTTTGGTTATGGGCCGCTTATCATACTATCAAAGACAAATTGTATTTAGATGCTTTATTGGGGCATACGGCGCAACAAGTCCAAACTTATGATTTTAAATTTACCGACCGGCTGGGAGAAACCGGCTTGTATTATAAGAACGCTTTAAAAAAAATATGGCGCAATAAACGCACCAGAGCTTATGTTTATAATTTGATTTTTGTATCATTAATTGGACTGTTTTATATCAAACTGTTGCCCGGTAAAACCCCTGATGATACCCTGCGAAAATTTGTTATGGCGGCATTTTTTATGACTATTTTGGTCAGTTCCAGCTATGGCCAAATGATTCCGTCATTTGACAGTGCTTATTATCCGTTTTTAATGGCTCAAAAAGTCAATTTTAAAAAATATTTAAAAGCCGAATATTTGATTATGACCACTATGAATTTGATTGTTTTGTCCTTATCTGTTTTTTATATGTTCTTTAGTTGGAAATATTTTGTTGTTTTATTGGCCTTTACTACATTTACCATAGGTATTATAAACCCTTTTTTGTTGTGGAATGGCGCCTATAATACCAAACGTATCGATTTAAACAAAAAAAGTTTTGGTAATAGTCAAGGCATTAGCGGGCGTTTGCTTTTGATTAGTTTTTTATTGGGGTTATTACCTTTTCTTTTATTTTTTGTTTTGCTGGTAAAGGTAGGCTTTTTGGCTGCAGTTATTGTCTTTACAAGCATTGGATTGTTAGGCATTTTGTTCCATGACTATTTGATTAATAAAATAACAGGTTTGTATATCAAGAAAAAATATAAAACTTTACACGGATTTAAACAACTCAATTAACTATGTTACAAGTCAATAATCTTACAAAAAAATACAATGGCAAGACCGTATTAAACATGCCGGAACTTAACATACCTAAAGGTCAAAGTTTTGGTTTGGTGGGCAATAACGGTGCCGGTAAAACCACTTTTTTCAATTTGGTTTTGGATTTAATCCGGCCAACAACCGGTCAAGTGCTTAATAATGATATAGTGGTAAATCAAAGTGAAGACTGGAAAAAACATACATCGGCTTATATTGATGACAGTTTTTTGATAGGCTATTTAACGCCCGAGGAGTATTTTTATTTTGTAGGCGAATTGAGAGGGCAAAATAAAGCCGATATAAATTCTTTTTTGGGTCAGTTTGATGAGTTTTTTAATGATGAAATACTCAATCAAAAAAAATATCTGCGCGATTTGTCCAAAGGAAATCAAAAGAAAGTAGGATTGGTAGCAGCATTAATTGGATCCCCTGAGGTTATTATACTTGACGAGCCCTTTGCCAATTTAGACCCTACCACTCAAATACGTCTAAAAAAATTATTAAAACAATTATCTGCAAAACAAGACAAAACTTTATTAATTTCCAGTCATGACTTAGGACATATTACCGAAGTAACCAATCGTATAGTGGTATTAGACAAAGGCGATGTGGTTAAAGATATCCAAACCACGCCCGAAACTTTAAAAGAATTGGAACGGTTTTTTACGGTTTAATACCAAATTGATTTATAAAATATTTCGGACTATTTTGTATGTCGTTTTGGTATGACCTTGTATCTTTGTATAAAAATAACGTTATGCAAAGTCGAATCATCCAAAAATATTTTGATTTAACACCAAAACAAATCGATCAATTTGAGCGGTTATACCCTCTGTATAAAGATTGGAACAGTAAAATAAATGTGATATCGCGTAAAAATATCGATCAATTATACACCAATCATGTTTTGCATTCGTTAGGTATTGCCAAAGTTATTGATTTTTTGCCCGGTGCAGATGTTTTAGATGTCGGTACCGGCGGCGGTTTTCCGGGTATTCCTCTCGCTATTTTATTTCCCGACACCAATTTTCATTTGGTGGATAGTATTGGTAAAAAACTCAAGGTCGTAGATGCCATAGCTCGTGAAACAGGTCTTGATAATATAAAAACCACCCATGACCGTGTGGAAAATATTAAGGATACATACGATTTTATCGTAAGTAGAGCCGTTACGCAAATGCCGGATTTTGTCAAATGGGTTAAAGGTAAAGTAAAAAAAGAATCTAAGCATCCGTTAAAAAACGGTATACTATATCTCAAAGGAGGTGATTTGACCAAAGAGCTGGCACCTTATAAAAATGTCAGGATATATGATCTTAAAAATTATTTTGACGAGGATTTTTTTGACACTAAAAAAGTGGTTTATTTGCCATTAAAATATCGAGCCCCCGTTATTTAAGACTTATAATATATTTAGCTATGGCTTCCACCTCTTCTTTTGGAGTGTGTTTTAATTGATTTAAAACCGGTTTCATAAATTGAAATTCCTCCGGACGCACTATAGGCTGAGCTTTTCCATTTAAAAATTTAAGCAATTTGTCGTGATTACCCTCATATGCAACGGCTATTTCTTTAAAACTCGGACCGACAATTTTTTTCTCGGGATTATGACAAAGCGTACAACCTTTTTTTACGGTAAGTTCTTTACCTTCGGTATTAATGTTGGTTTTGGTTACAATAAGTTGATGATTTTGATGAGATTTTGGACTTAAAAAAGCTGTGCTTAATAGAAATATACCAAATATTAAAACTATATGTTTTATTTTCATATGTGTTGTTATTTTAATTAAACAAAGATAATAAATATTGGTTTACAATCAAGTGATGTTAGTTACGCAAACATAAATTTTTTTTAAAATCCTGATTTTTTTCATAAAATTATCAAAAAATATAACAAATAACGTTAATTTGATAGTTTTAAAAGCTTTTTTTGATCATTATACAAACAATAAGTTTGTCAATTACTGATATTAAAAAGAGGCTGTCTCAAAAGTATTTTTCATAAATGCTGCATATAATATTGAAACTATATGTTATTGATTATCAATGTTGAGATTCCTTACTGTGTTAGGAATGGCAGATAATTCATTCTTTTGAGACAGCCTCATGCCGGGAAAATGATTCTTTTCGACAGCTTTTTAATGTATGGTATTAATAGCCCCGTACAGCTTTTAAGGCATCAATATTTCCATAACCAAAGTCACTGTTTTTGTAAGGATAAAAATGAGCGGATCGTTTTAAGCGGTCAAGCACTTGTGATCTTGACCAATAAGGATAACGTGCCCAGACTAAGGCTGCAATACCGGCTGTAGAAGCCGTGGCTACCGAGGAGCCTCCAAAATAATTGGCTGTATTGTTATAATAGCCGTCCACGGGTTGATGATGGTTATTGCCACGTTCCATAACATAGGTAAAATCTATTTTGCTACCCGTATGACAAACATCGCATTCATTATATCCCGATCCTTCTTCAATACCGGTAACCGCTACGGTTTCACTCATACTGGCCGGAAAAATAACCGGATACCAATTAGTATATGATGTGGAGGTACCACCGGCGGCAAAAATCAGTTTGCCATGATTGTAAGCATACTTAACGGCATCTTTTATATTACCGATAGACCAAGGGTAACCTATTGACATAGAAATAATTTTGATATCACTTCTCCTGGCCAATGCCTTTAGCGCCATTGTTACTCCTTTGCGTTCGTGGTAATCGTTTAAAACCACATCGGCAGTGCCACGGTAAGACACTAAATTACACTCATAAGCCACACCAACAGGCAGGTGATTATTATTATTGGGGGCAGCTACAGCGGAATTGGAACTGGTGCCATGCCCGCATTTGTCATGATAGCCGTCGTAATTAGTTGACCAATACCAATTGGAATCGATATACGTGCCATATTTTTGCACATAACGGCCACTGTAATAATCGTCAAATTTGTAACCCAAATTAGGTTGATAATCAGATATGCCGGTATCAATCACACCAACGCCTATGCCGCGTCCTTTACTATATCGCCAAGCTTGATTTATTTTATGAATATAATAGTTCCAAGGCACTTTGGCCCCTGATGGCAATGTGCCATAATCTGCAGAAGAAATATAATCCGAACCGGTGCTGCAACCCGAGTTGCTTTTGGTTTCGATATAAGAAAAGTAATCATAACCGGTAGGTTCTACATACCGGAGATCTTTTCTTTGTTTTAGGGCTTCAATACTTTCTAACTTTGTCACCAAAACATCTACATAATGCAAGTCGTTGTCTTGATAAATTAAGATATCCGATACGGCTTTACCTTCAATGTCACTTAAAGTATTCAGAATAGTTTTGACATCAGGGCGGTTAGAACCTTTGCCGGTGTCTTTACCAATACCGATAGAAATAATGTTTTGTCCTGATAAGGCGGCACTCCATAATGCTAAGTTGTCAGCCATAGACCAATCAAAACCATTGTTGAG
>Ga0256834_1000200_pt1 | contig 42716 bp, 50 predicted proteins | sample 4281140metaG_FD_190536 | JGI IMG/M metagenome (GOLD analysis project Ga0256834, IMG submission 190536) | Hydrothermal vent microbial communities from East Pacific Rise, Pacific Ocean - 4281-140 | ecosystem: Environmental > Aquatic > Marine > Hydrothermal vents | place: Pacific Ocean: East...
TTTGAAAATAAAGTATACCTATTTTGAGATTAAACAAACAATAGAGGCATAAAATTGTACACACAAAAGCAACTTGAGAAGTACAAACGGATTAAGTATACCAGAGAGTTAGAGAGATTTGTAAACAGAATTGTAAGTTTTTTTCAAAAAGAGAACTCTAATAGAAAATCTTTTATAGAGTTAAGAGACAGAATTTTTACACCTTTGGAAGATATTGAAAAAGTAGATTTAAATAACCACTACCACATAGAGCTTGAAAAGTTTGTTGAGATTGCTGCAAATTTGCCTGAAAGCACAAAAAGTATCGATGAAATTGGAAAAATGTGTCTCCATGAAGCGAATAAACTACAGATGATAAAACGAAAAAAAGGCTTTACAAGAGCTAAACATAAAAAGAGGGCTATTGAAGATGAGGAGAAGCACTATTGAATGAAAAACTAAAACTAGGAAGTATGAACAGACTCAAAATCGATAGAGAGAGTGATCATGGGTTATATCTTGTGACAAATAATGGTGAAGAAGATGTGCTTTTACCAGGGATTTATATCACAAAAGACATGCATCTAGATGATAAGATAGATGTCTTTATCTACACTGATTCAGAGGATAGGATAGTAGCTACAACAAAAAAACCAAAAGCGATGCTTGGAGAGTTTGGGCTTTTTAAAGTTGTAGATGAAACTCCTTTTGGTGTATTTGTGGATTGGGGATTGCCAAAAGATCTATTTGTACCAAAATCTGTACAAAAAACTCCCTATATTGTTGGTAGAAAATATATCTTAAGAGTAGCATATGATGCCAAAACCGATAGACTTTTTGGAGATAGTCGCATCGGAAGATACTTAGAAAATGACCCAAAAACTATGAAAGATATAAAAGTTGCAGATATCTTTATAATCGCAAAAACTCCACTTGGATATAAGGTTATAGCAGATAACAGATATGAGGGTATGATATTTAAAGATGAGATATTTGAAGATATAAAAATAGGTGATTATAAAAAAGGTTATATTAAAAATGTAAGAGATGATGGAAAGTTTGACATTTCACTGCAACCTATTGGAAAAGAAAAAGATGAACTTTTAAGCCAAAAAATTATTGCCATTTTAAGTACAGATAAACACTTGCCTTATAACTATAAAAGTAACGCGGATGAAATCAAAAAAGTCTTTGGATTAAGTAAGAAAAATTTTAAAAAAGCACTGACAAAACTTCAAAATGATGATATTATCACAGTGGATGCATCTGGAATTAAACTAAAAGCAACATAAGAGCCACCTTTTTTCATAAAAATAGTTAATTATTTTACTTTTATTAAAAGTGCATATTTGTTATAAACTGTTAAAATATGATAAGGATTTCTATGAATAAAAATATAGTAATAGCCATAGGTTTTGTACTCATCACAGTCATCGGCTATCAAGCATATCTACTAAATAAAACCTCAGATGCAAAAGTGCAAATTGTAGAAGAAAAAAAACCAGAAATTTCAGTAACTATTGAAGAAGAATCGATTGAAGAGAAAGTCAAAGAGTTAAATACTCCCGTTCAAAGCCAAATCAAACCAGATGATATGTTTGATGAAGAGCTTATAAAAGAGGACTTAAACAGACTTTTTTCAAATATATTTGGCAATCCAAAACTGCAAGAAGGAATCAAAGAGGGATTTAAAGAGATGCAAGAGCAACTTCAAGAAGGTATCAAAGAGATGGAAAAGGGATTTGGAGAACTCTCTGGGGAAATTGATAAACTCTCAAAAAGTGATCCTTTTTTCAAAGATCTTTTAGGTGAGTTTTCACAAGCAAATCGACTAAAATTTACAGATCAAGAAGACAACTACTATCTCTCACTAAATATCCCTGGCGGTGCTGACTCTAAAGTCGATATCAAAACAGAAAAAAATTTACTAACAATAACGATAACTCAAAAAGTAATCCAAGAAAAACAGAGTCAAAATAGCACAATTTATAGCGAAAGTCTAAAAAAACATCAAAATACCATAAGCATCCCAGATGATGCTTTTATAGAACATCTAAAAACTAAGTATCAAGATGGGATATTAGAGATAACTGTGCCAAAGGTCAATAAAATAGAGTCATAAATGAAAAATAATATTTTTATAGAGAAATCTTTGCTATAATCAAATAATTTTTATTACAAAGGTTTCTTTCATGTTAACAAAAAGAGTACAGAGTTTATCCCCTTCACTTACTATAGCTATCTCAACTCTCGCAGCTGAGCTTAAAGCACAAGGTAAAGATATCATCAGCTTTTCAGCAGGAGAACCTGATTTTAATACCCCCGAAATTATCAAAGATGAGGCAAAAAAAGCACTAGATGAAAATTTCACAAGATACACTGCCGTTCCAGGATTCCCAAAACTTTTAGACTCTATCAAGCTAAAACTAAAAAGAGATAATAATTTAGAGTATAAATCCTCTCAAATCATTGTCAGTAATGGAGCAAAACATTCACTATTTAACCTCTTTCAAACAGTTATAGAAGAGGGAGATGAAGTTATAATTCCCTCTCCTTATTGGGTTACTTATCCTGAACTTGTTATTTATAGTGGTGGAAAATCAGTCTTTATAGAGACAACTGATGAGGATGGTTTTAAAATCACACCAGAGCAATTAAAAGCTGCAATCACTCCAAAAACAAAGATGTTGATTTTAACCACACCATCAAACCCAACAGGTTCGGTATATAGTAAAGAGGAGTTAGAAGCACTTGGAGAAGTCTTAAAAGGCACAGATATCCTTGTCGCATCTGATGAAATGTACGAAAAACTGATATATGAGGGAGAATTTACAGCGACTGCAAGTGTAAGTCAAGATATGTTTGAGAGAACAATCACGATAAATGGTCTTAGTAAATCAGTTGCTATGACAGGTTGGCGATTTGGATATCTAGCATCTCCAAAAGATGAACTCATAGCTGCTATGAAAAAACTTCAATCCCAAAGCACATCAAATATAAACTCCATCACTCAATATGCAGCAATAGTAGCACTAAAAGGAGAAGCTGATAGTGATATAGAGATGATGAGAAAAGAGTTTAAAAAAAGAAGAGATTTAGCGGTTAAACTCCTTAATGACAGCGATAAACTTTCTGTTTTAAAACCAGATGGTGCATTTTACCTTTTTGTAAATATTCAAAAGATATCTAATGACTCTATGACATTTTGTAAACAAATTTTAGAAGAAAAAGGTGTAGCTTTAGTTCCTGGTGTTGGATTTGGAAGTGAGGGGTATTTTAGGTTTTCATTTGCAACTGATGTAGATAGTATCAAAGAAGGAATTACAAGAATCAAAGATTTTTGCGATAATTATTAAAGATTTTTAATTTAAATCCGATGTAGAGAAATAACATAATAACTATATCGGATTATAAAAATGAACAATAGAAGAGATTTTTTAAAAAAGAGTATTATTTTAGGTGCAGGTTTGACTGTCAGCCCTTATGAATTGTTTGCATTAAGAATGCCAGTAGATAGATCAATAAAACTCTACAATGCCCACACAGGAGAGCATTTAAAAGCAACCTACTGGTCAAAAGACCACTTTGTGATTGATGAACTTAAAAAGATAAACCATCTTTTAAGAGACCATCGAACAGGTGAAGTACAAAATATGGATGTAAAACTTTTAGACCTACTCTACTCCATACAGCTTATAAGAGATACAACTAAACCTATAAAAGTATTTTCAGGATACAGATCAGAAAAGACAAATAGAAAATTAAGAGAGATTAGTGAAGGTGTTGCAAAAAATAGCTTTCACTTAAAAGCACAAGCTATTGATATAAATCTACCAGGAACTGAGCTTAAAAACCTAAAAAAACTAGCAACATTTCTTCGCCGTGGTGGAGTTGGATACTATCCAAGAAGCGGTTTTATGCATATCGATACAGGCCCTATTCGTTATTGGGGTGGATGACTTGTATTTTTTGAATAATTATGGTACAATTTCATCTTCAAAATACAGACGAGAGGTGGTGATATCCACATGCCAGGTATAAATGTCAAACCTAGTGAATCATTCGAAGAAGCGTATAGAAAGTTTAAAAAACAGACTGATAGAAACTTAGTTGTAACTGAGAAAAGAGCAAGAAAGTTTTTTGAAACAGGTACTGAAAAGAGAAAAAAACAGAAAATTGCTGCAAAGAAAAAAGCACTTAAAAAACTATATATGCTTAGACGATACGAGTCTAGACTATAATTACTTTCATACGGGATTTACTTCCCGTATAAAATCCCACTTTAACTAAATCCCGATACAATAAACCAAAAAGGTTTTAAATTGGTCGAATTTCTTTCAGTAAATCTTCTCTGGTGGCACTGGATAGTTCTTGGACTTATCCTTTCTGTTAGTGAAATATTTATGCCTCTTTTTATAATTCTTTGGTTTGGCTTAGCTGCTATCATAGTCGGTGTTATAGATCTTGGATTTGGGACTTTATTTATAACTGAGTTTTTTATCTGGATTGTACTTTCAGTTGTTTTTTTAATACTTTGGTTTCAATTTTTTAAACCAAAAACCGTTTCAAAAAGTGGACAAAGTGATTTTAAGCTTGGCACAAAAGGTATAGTAACCCAAAAAATTGAACCTCATAAAAGAGGAAAAGTACGATTTGATGCACCAGTTCTTGGAAGTAGTGAATGGATTGCAATCTCTGATAAAGAGATAGAAGTCGGTAAACCTATATATATCGTTGATATTAACGGTCAATTATTAAAAGTAAATACGGAGGAAAAATAATGGAAATTCTAGTAGTACTACTCATAGTAGTAATTATAACCCTTTTTGCAGGTGTAAAAATAGTTCCACAGGGTGAAGAGTGGGTAGTTGAGCGACTTGGAAAATTTAACGAAACTCTAAAACCAGGATTAAATGTCATAATCCCTTATATAGATAAGGTACGACAAAAAGTTTCAACAAGAGATCTCATTCTTGATATACAGAGACAAGAAGTTATCACAAAAGACAATGCAGTAATCCTAACAAATGCAATAGCATTTGCAAGAGTCACAAAACCAGAAGATGCAATCTACGGAGTTGAGGATTTTAAACTAGCTATTCAAAACCTCATCATGACAACACTTCGTTCTATTATCGGTGAGATGAAACTTGATGAAGCACTCTCAAACAGAGATATCATCAAAGCAAAACTCAAAGATCAAATACTTGATGATATAGCTGACTGGGGAGTGACAATAAAATCGGTAGAGATTCAAGATATAACCCCATCAAGTTCAATGCAAACAGCAATGGAGCAACAAGCAGCAGCTGAGAGAGAGCGAAGAGCAGTAGAGACAAGAGCTGAGGGTGAAAAAAATGCTATGATATTGGAAGCTCAAGGAAAACTAGAAGCTGCAAAAAAAGAGGCGGAAGCTCAAGTAGCACTTTCAGAAGCATCTGCACAAGCTATAACAAATGTATCACAAGCAATCACAGATAAAGAGCTACCAACAATGTTCTTATTAGGAGATAGATATATAAACACTCTTGAAAAGATAAGCCAATCTCAAAACAGTAAGTTCGTCATCTATCCAGCCGATCTCCAAGGAGCTATCAAGGGAATGCTTGGAAATGTTATGAAAAAATAGTAGAGCTATTTTCTGGAGATTTCAACAGATGCAATCTCCTCTACTAGCTTGACAAACTCCCCCTTTTCATCAAAAGTTATAGTCCCCTTCCCTCCTATTTTTCCTTTTTTTCGATATAAAAATAGACACTGTGAAGATTCACATTCAAGAGTTAAATCTTTTATCTCATTTATCTGATATTTTTTATATTTTGGTTTTTCACTAAGTGACTGAAAAAAAGCAAATAAAATCATATTTTTATCCCTTCTAAACTTTGCATCTTCAATCTTTGGCTCATCTCCAGAGTGAAATATAAAATACTTTTTACGAATCAAAAACTTAGCAATAGGGTTAGTAACCCTTGCTTGAAGATAGTTTGATTTTAATGTATCCAAACTGCTTATCTCTCCAAGTGTAATCCCCTTGAACTTAACACTATAATTACTTGCATTTAGATTTATCACCGTTGTTATCAAAATTATAAATATCATTCTAAACATAAATCATCCTTTTTATTATGATACTCTAATATAGTGTAAAATTTGTGTATATCTTAAATTTCAAAATTTTAAGACTATAAGCTACGGCTTTCTATACAAATATTTTACCATTGTAAGCCCATAATTTTGTTATCTTGGAAGTGTAAGTTGGTATCTTTGTTCTTCTTTTAGCCTCTCCGCAATCCATACCTTTATAATAGATTGTCTTGTTACACCAATTTTTTGAGCTTCATTATCCAATAGTTTTATTATATGTTCAGGAAAATCTACATTAATTTTTTTAGTTGATGTTTTTTCAAATTCATTTAATTTAATAGCATTTGAAAAATCTAAATATTCACTAATATCTTCATCATTATCAAATTTTTTATCAAACTCTTTAGCTGTTATTGTTTTCATAATTTTTCTCCTCATTTTTTCTACATCTTCTAACACTGATTATTCTATATTTATCTCTCCTGATTATAAATATGGCAACGAAACATTTTTTGTTAAGTTTTGAAATCATTGCATATCTAATTTCATTATCAATAATGTTAGCAGGAACGATTAAAGAATTTTTATCATCCCATAATGATTTAGCTTCTTCAAAATCAATTCCATGTTTTGCTTTATTTATAAGACTTTTATTAATGTCATATTCAAAATCCAAATATTTCAACTATTTAATAATGATATAGAAACTATACCTTAATTATACATCAGAGTCAATAGTTTCTTTTTTACTAAACTCATCCTATGACATCTTTCAAAATCTCATCAAGATGCAAATCTCTAAAACCATCACTATCTTTTATACTTTTACAAGACCCACAAGCTGTACCTGCATCTGTCTTATCCATAATCTCTTCAACACTTTTTAAATCATACTTTTTTATTGCATCTACAATCTCTTTGAGAGTTATTCCCATACATTCACATACTTCGTAATTGTCTTCAAATTCTTCTATCATCATTTTTCCTTTTTTTTTAAAGTATATCGTCATTCTAACAAATCATTTAACTTTTTGTCAATATTTTGTATTATATTAAAAAACTCCAGAAGGCTATTATGACATTTACAACTCCATTAAAATCAAACTCTATAAAAATCTTACTACTAGGCAGTGGAGAGCTAGGAAAAGAAGTTGCCATTGAAGCTAGTCGTCTTGGTGTTGAAGTTGTAGCAGTTGATGCATATGAAAATGCTCCAGCTCATCTGGTTTCTACTCGTTCATATGTTATCGATATGAAAAATGAGAAAGAGGTTTTAAGAGTTATCCGCCTTGAAAAACCAACTTTTATTCTTCCTGAGGTTGAGGCCATCAGTATAGATGCTCTTTTTGTGGCAGAAAGTGAAGGTTTTACAGTCATACCAAATGCCCAAGCGGTTAATAAAACTATGAATCGTAAAAATATTCGTATCTTTGCATCCCAAGAGCTGGGGTTAAAAACTAGCGGGTACAAATTTGTGAAAACTTATGAAGAGTTAAAAGAAGCTAGTGAGGAGCTTGGTTTTCCTTGTGTTATCAAACCTGTCATGAGTAGTTCAGGACATGGGCAAAGTGTGGCAAAAAGTGCTGATGATTTACTAAACTCTTGGGAGAAGGCAAAAGAGGCTAGAGGAAATGCAAGTGAGCTTATCGTTGAAGAGTTTATAAAATTTGACTATGAGATAACACTTTTGACAGCTAGAAATGGATATGAAACTATATTTTGTGAACCTATCGGGCATATTCAAGAAGATGGGGATTATATCTTCTCTTGGCAGCCAATGCTGATGAGTGAAGTTGCAAAACAAAAAGCACAAGAGATTGCAAAAAAAGTTACTGATGGATTAGGCGGTAGAGGTATATTTGGTGTGGAGTTTTTTATAAAAGATGATGAAGTCTATTTTTCAGAGCTAAGTCCACGCCCTCACGATACTGGTATGGTTACGATGTTAACACAATCTCAAAGTGAGTTTGCACTACATATCAGGGCGGTTTTAGGGTTGCCTCTTGATTTTATTTTTTATAGTGAGGGTGCGAGTGCAGCTTTTAAGTCGGATGTTGAGAGTGACAATCCAATATTTGAGATACCAAAAGAGTGTTTTAGTGCAAACTCTGATGTAAGAATTTTTGGCAAACCAAACTCACATATTGGTAGAAGAATGGCAATTGTTTTAACATGTGGGAAAAATTCGCTAGAATTAGCAAAAAATCTTATTGCAAAAGTTAAAGGGGCATAATGAAACATATCAAAAAGATATCTGACTACTCTATAGTAGGAGGGATGGGAGCTATATTAGTAGTAGGTCTTGCAGGTTGTGGTGGCGAAGGTACTGATAGTGGATTGACACAAAACAGTGGATCTAACACCAATTCATTTCAAGAAGCTAGCCAAAAACAAGGAGCATTTGTTGTTATTCAAGAGGTTGCACCAAAAGAGTACAAAATAGTTGATGAATTTCCAAGTGTTGAGACTAGAGTTATCTTAAAAGGATTAGACGGAAGTGAAAAAATCCTCACACAAGAGGAACTTGACTTACTTGTAAAAGAGGAAGCGGCAAAAATTGATGCAGGCACATCAGAGCTTACCCAAGAGCAAGTTTCAAGTGGTTCTGGAGGAATGGGATTAGGTGGAACTATACTTGCAAGTATGGCTGGTGCAATGCTAGGAAGCTATATAGGTAATAAACTATTTAACAACCAAAATTATAAAAACAATAGACAATCAAGCTACAAAAACCCACAAACTTACAACAAAAGTAAAAGCTCTTTCAACAAAGCAAAATCTGGAGCTAGTAAAAAATCAGGTTACTTTGGAAGTAAAAATCAAAGAAGTGGAGCAAAAAGAAGTTCAGGATTCTCAGGCTCAAAATCAGGGTCAAGAAGCTTTGGAGGTTAATGCATCATGAAACTTAAAAAAATAGAACCTCTAACTATAGAATTTTTAGAGAGTATTAACTTCTCCTGGCATACAGATTGTGACGATGACACACCTTATCTTGTAGATGAACTTATAGAAGTAAATGAAATGGAAGCTAGAGCTTATGCAGATGCCTCAAATGAACTCTATGATATGTTTATAGAGGCTGGGGATTATGTCATAGAAAATGACCTACTCCACGATATAAATATACCATTTAATTTAGTAGAAGTTATAAAAGAGAGTTGGGAAAACGATGTCCACTGGCATCTTTACAGTAGGTTTGATTTTGCAGGTGGACTAGATGGAAAGCCTATAAAACTTTTAGAATTTAATGCAGATACTCCAACAGTTCTTCTTGAGAGTGCCATAGCTCAATGGGCGATACTAAAAAAGAACAATATGGATGAAGAGAGCCAATTTAACAATATTTACGAATCAATAAAAGAAAACTTTCAAAGACTTATCACACTCCAAGAGAGTGTTGATAGTTTTTCAGAGCATTATGATGGTTGGAAGATTTTATTTTCAAGTGTTAGAGGTGCGGGGGAAGATGAAGATACCACAAGATTTTTGATGAGTATCGCAAAAGAGGCAGGGTTTGAAACTGCATTTGCATATATCGATGAAGTAGAATTTAGTGAAGATAATGGGATATTTTTTGAAGATGAAAATTATGAATTTTTCTTTAAACTAATTCCTTGGGAAGATATCGCCACAGACGAGGGAGGATTAGCCACAATCTTAACCCAAATCATAAATAACCAAAAAGCAATCATCCTAAATCCAGCTTACACTCTCATGTTTCAAAGCAAAGCTTTTATGAAAATTCTTTGGGATTTATACCCAAATCACCCACTATTACTTGAAACCTCTTTTGAACCACTTGAAGGTGCATATGTACAAAAACCAGCATTTGGAAGAGAAGGTGAAAATGTAATCATACACGGCGAAGATGGTGAGATTATAGATGAAAAAGATGGACATTATGAGAATTTTAAACCTATTTTTCAAAGATTTACAGAGCTAAACCGTGATGATGACGGAGCCTATTATCACGCAGGTGTATTTTTTGCATATGAAGGGTGTGGATTAGGATTTAGAAAGGCTCTAAGGGCTATTATCGATGATGATGCGAAGTTTGTAGGGCATGTGATTAAGGATTAAATACCCTTATTCACAATCAATCGAAACACTCTTTTCAACAAACTTAACATCTTTATAATCATCTGGAATTTCAACAATTATATAAGGATTTTCTAAAGCTGTAGTTACAAGACATCCTCTACCTGGACTTTTTGAAAGAAGAGTCACTTCTGTAAATCTACCACTATCTTTTATACTCTCTACAGATATGCTATATCCACCACTTGATTTTGTACCACTTTTTGCGATAATCATATTGCCTTGAAATTTTGGAGCTGTTTTGTTTGTTAATTTTTCATACTCTGTTTCAAATGCTTCAACATCGTTTGGTGTATCGCTATGATATACCAAAAACTCTTTTTTTCCTTCACTATACTCAAGATAGTCAGTTGGCACTTGTGATGTTTTGATTATATGAAACAGAGTAGTTGTGCTTTTTGTCTCTTTTTGTACAGTAGTTGATGTTGTGCATCCAGAAAATATTAATAGACTCAAAAGTATAAATAAAATTGACTTTTTTTTCATTGTGTTTTTCTCCAAATAAAAGTTTTAAAAACCATCAAAGCACCTATAGTGCCAACTTTCAATGCTTCTTTTGTTACCAACAAATATAGTTTAGCATAAAAATAAACTTTACCTATAAAACTTTAATTTTATTTTATGTTTTAAACTGTTTTTTTCACCTTATGTAACTATTATAACCTCTTTTTCCAATAAAATGCTATATTTTTCAAAAACTCTTTTTTTTGCCAACTCTATCAAAAAAAGTGCATCTTCAAAACTCGCTCCTCCTTCATTTACCAAAAAGTTTGCATGAACTTCACTAAAACTTGCCCTACCCTTTTTATAACCCTTGAGTCCTACAGCTTCGATGAGTCGTCCTGCATAATCACCATCTGGATTTTTAAAAACACTTCCTGCACTAGGGAGCGATGGTTGGTTTTTTCGCATCTTAGCAAAGATAGCAAGCTTCTCTTTGTCAAATCCTCTCTCTATTTTAAAAACAGCTTCATATACTATAGTTTCAATATCTGTAAAGCGGTATCCGTGATTTATATCCTCTTTTAAAATATATCCATCAACTGTTTTTATCTTTATCAAATTGTTGAATATCTCATCATCTTTCATCCCTGCATTCATCTTTATAAGACCACCAAGAGTACCTGGCAATTTTGAGAGATACTCAAAACCTTTGATATTGTGTTTTTTACAGTATGAAAATATCCGTCCACTTTTAGTAGCCCCACCTACAAAAAGTCTATCATCTTCAAGATGCAAGTAGTCAAACTTTTTAGATAGCATAGATAAAGGAGGAGGATTATCTGATACTAAAAGATTGTTTGCACCACCTATTAGGAAGTGGTTTTTAGGTAAGGGTTGCATCTCGTCTATCAAAAAAACATCTACAACTGGACCTATTTTAATAGAGCTATATTTGGAGAAATCTATACTTTTTGTCAAAATATAAAATCGGGAATCATGTTGATAACTTTGGTCGTAAAATCTATCATCATGTTCATCATCCAAGGCATAGTAAAAATCAATATACCAACTACAACAATTATTTTTGGAACAAATGAGAGTGTCATCTCATTTATCTGTGTAGTAGCTTGAAATATACTGATAATAAGTCCAGCAATAAGACCGCCAAGAAGCATAGGCAAGGAGAGATAAAGAGCTAGTTTAAATGTCTCAACTCCAAGTCCTATGAGCTTTGCTTCCATCTTTTATGCAAACCTATAGTCGTTATACTCTTTTGGCACTAGATAGTCTCTAACATCCACCTTCTCTTCATAATACCCACCATCATAACCTATCTCAAAAAGCTTATCTATCGCATCTAATTGTAATTCACTCATACTGATAGAGTCAGCATTTGCATAGAGATTTAGATACTCTTTTAACTTCTCTTCATCAACTCTTATGAGATCTCTTTCTATTAGCATCTTTGATAGTAGTTTTTTATTTTTATATGCTACTTCAACAGCTTTTGTTAAAACTTCTTCATATGCGATAGCTCTAGTTATAGGGAGTGAACGCCTTACGCCCATGCCACCAAGAGGAAGAGGCAAACCTCCACCACTAAGCTCTTGCCAAACATCCCAAATCTCTCTCTCAACCTCCAAAGCATTATCATAAGTCAAAATACTCTCATGGATTAATACACCCGCATCTACCTCACCATCTAGTACAGCTTTCTCTATATCTAAAAAATTTTTATAGATGATTCTTGCATCTGGATAAGCGATTTTAAAAAGCAATGCATTTGTTGTATATTTACCACTTAGTGCGACTTTAAAATTCCGTTTAAGTTTGATACCTTTTTTCTTGATAAGTTTAGGACCATACCCCTCTCCAAAACTTACAGCTGTCCGAAGCAGTGCATACTCATCTTTGATAAGAGGATATAACCCAAAACTAATAGCTGAGATATCATAATAGTTCTCTAACGCTTTTACATTAAGAGTTTCAATATCTAGTGCAACATTGTCAAATCTCACATCTTTCATACCAACCCAACCAAACTTAATAGCATAAAACATAAAAATATCATCCGCATCTGGAGAGTGTGCAACTGTTACAACTTTCAATATTATCCTTTCTGTTCATTTTACCAAAATAAAGATATAATATCTAAAATTCAATCTAGGAATCCTATGATAAAAGAAATCTCAAAAAAGCTTACTATGAAAAAGACCTTTTTCGTAACTCAACTTGAGAGTTTTTTTAATACAATAAGCCAAGAGTATCAAGAGATTATAAATGAAAAAGAGATTGAAAATTCAATTTTACAAGAGAGGGTAAATAAACTAGAACTTGATGTAAAAAACCTTGTAGAGATTAGACGAAAGCTTGAAAAATCTGAACAAATTCATAAAAAACAGATAGAGTCCATGCAAGCCCAAACAGTAACTCTTCGTAAATCAAGTAACATAATAGACCAAAGCATCGGACTAAAAAATAAAATTGAAGCAAAAGATGATACACAAGAGTTAGAAAAACTAAAAGCAAAGATAAAACAACTCCAAGGCTTTATCTCAAAAGGTGCAACCGCATATAGTAATAATCTCGCAAATCAAAAAAGTGAAGAATTGATTCAAGAAATCAGCCAATCACTAAAAAAATAATACATTTCAGAATGAAATATTTTTTTACTAAGAATAAATTTTCTGCTAAAATCAGTTAAAACATACAAAAAAGGATATAAAAATGAATGAAAATAAAAAAAAAGCATTAGACTTAACGATAAAACAAATTGATAAAGCATTTGGAAAAGGTGCACTTGTAAGACTTGGAGATAAGGAGATAGAGCCTATTGAAGCAATCAGTACTGGATCATTGGGACTTGATATGGCACTTGGGATTGGTGGAGTTCCTAAAGGTAGAGTTGTTGAGATTTATGGACCTGAGAGTTCTGGTAAAACTACATTGGCACTTCAAATCACAGCTGAATCTCAAAAAAATGGTGGTATTTGTGCTTTTATAGATGCAGAACATGCACTAGATGTAAAATATGCTCAAAACCTTGGAGTTGATACAGAAAATCTTTTTGTTTCTCAACCTGATTATGGTGAACAAGCACTTGATATCGTTGAAACCATAGCAAGAAGTGGGGCAATTGATTTGATTGTTATAGATTCTGTTGCTGCCTTAACACCTAAAACTGAGATAGATGGAGATATGGGAGATACACATGTTGGGCTTCAAGCAAGGCTGATGAGTCAAGCTCTTCGTAAACTTACAGGTGTACTTCATAAGATGAATACAACAGTTATATTTATAAATCAAATTCGTATGAAAATAGGCATGATGGGGTATGGTTCGCCAGAAACTACAACAGGAGGTAATGCTCTGAAATTTTATGCGTCTATAAGAATAGATGTAAGAAGAATAGCCACGCTAAAACAAGCTGAGGAAAATATCGGAAATAGAGTAAAAGCAAAAGTTGTAAAAAATAAAGTAGCTCCACCGTTTAAAATAGCAGAATTTGACATCATGTTTGGAGAAGGAATTTCTAAAGAGGGTGAATTAGTAGATTATGGGGTTAAACTTGATATAATTGACAAAAGTGGTGCATGGTTTAGCTATGGAGACAAGCGACTAGGACAAGGACGAGAAAATGTCAAAGCATTGCTAAAAGAAGACCCGAAATTAGCAAAAGAGATAGAGGATGGCATAAAAGTTGCTATGGGAATTACAGAGATAAACAAAGAAGAAGAGGAAAAAGGAGAAAAGAAAAAATGATTTATATTGATGATATATATGCTGATGAAGTGCTTGATAGTAGAGGAAACCCAACAGTAAGAGCAACTGTAACACTAAGTGATGGAACAAGTGCAAATGCAATAGTGCCAAGTGGTGCAAGCACTGGAAAAAGAGAAGCCCTTGAGCTAAGAGATGCCGATGAAAGATATATGGGAAAAGGTGTATTAAAAGCATGTGAACATGTAAATACACATATCTCTGATGAACTTATAGGAATTTCACCTTTTAATCAAGCAGAAATAGATGCAATCATCAAAGAATTAGACGGAACTGAGAACTATGCAAACCTAGGAGCAAATGCAGTATTAGGTGTATCTATGGCAGTAGCAAGAGCAGCAGCAAAAAGCTTAAATATCCCACTATACAGATATCTAGGCGGAAGCAATGCTATAACTATTCCTGTTCCTATGTTTAATATCATAAATGGAGGAAGTCATGCTAACAATAGTGTTGATTTTCAAGAGTATATGATTATACCATTAAACTTTGACTCACTAAGCGAAGCACTTAGAGCTAGTGCTGAAGTCTATCATACGCTTAAAAAAATTATTGCTGATATGGGCGAGAGTACAGCTCTTGGAGATGAAGGTGGATTTGCACCAAATCTAAAAGATAATGAAGAACCGATTGTAGTTATCATGCAAGCTATCGAAAAAGCTGGATACAAAGCTGGAGAAGATATAGCAATCGCTCTTGATGTTGCAGCTAGTGAACTCGTAGTTGATGGCGGTTATAAACTTGAAGCTGAAAATAGAGTGCTTAGTTCAGCTGAACTTGTTGATTATTATGCAACTCTTTGCGAGAAATATCCAATTGTATCTATAGAAGATGGTCTTAGTGAAGATGATTGGGATGGATGGAAAATTCTTACAGAAAAACTAGCAAACAAAATACAACTTGTAGGAGATGATTTATTTGTTACAAATGAAAAAATTTTAAAAGAGGGAATTGATAAAAATATAGCTAATTCAATCCTTATAAAACCAAACCAAATAGGATCTGTTAGTGAAACTATGGCAACTGTAAGATTAGCTCAAAGAAATGGTTATACTTGTGTTATGAGTCATAGAAGTGGAGAGAGTGAAGATGCATTTATCGCTGATTTTGCCGTAGCTTTAAATACAGGACAAATCAAAACAGGCTCAACAGCAAGAGGTGAGCGAACTGCAAAATATAATAGACTTTTAGAGATAGAACAAGATATCGGATTTAGCGAATATTTAGGCAAAGAGCTTTTCTGAACTTATGAGCAATATAACAGATGAAATAGTTGTAAAAAGTGCTAATAATCACCACTTTTTACAAAAAATCATTCTTATATTGTCTGTTATTCTTGCAGGGCTTTTTGTAGGGGAGACACTTTTTGGAAAAAATTCTTTAGAAGTTTACCTCTCTTTACAAGATACAAAAAAGCAGTTTGAACAAAAAATAGACAAAATCCAACACGAAAATGCAGCACTCCAAAAGCAGTATTTTGAACTTAAAAGTCTTTTACCAAAAGAAGAAGATAGATGAAAATATATCTAATAATATTTTTTATTCTCACACTCTCGCTAAGCGCTAGAGAAAACCCTTTTGAACCAGTTAAACAAGAGTTTAATGAAATTAAAATACCACCAAAAACAAAACCTATCCCAGTTCAAATAAAGATAGAAGAACAAATACCCATAGTTAAAACTATACCTATAATCAAACCTGAGCCAAAGATAGAGATACCAATCGCTCCAAAAATCATTAAACCAAAACCTATACAAAAAAAGCATAAGCGATATAAGAGACCTAAAACTCCAAAGTTTATCTATCGTGGAGAGTTTACAAAGATATCACTTCATAAAAATGCCATAAAGATTGTTACAAAAGATAAGATGCTAAAACATTTCAAACTCAAAAGCCCAAATCGTATAGTGATAGATTTTGAAAGATTTGATGTTGTTGAGCCGTTTTCTAAAACTATAGATGCAGTAAGAGTAAAAGGTTTAAGAGTTGGTCACCATGACTACTTTTATCGAGTATCTTTTAAACTAAACAAATCTTATAACTATAAAATTTCAAAAAAACCTTACGGATATCTAATCAGTTTTTAGGATTCTCTTTTAACTCATACTTGTGCATCACCTTTATACCAACCATAACGATTATAACTTCAAACAAACTAGCCAATATAAATGCATAGTATTGAAACTGATCAATACTACTGTTGTGATAAGCTAGTGTTACGATGGCTATCAAAAGAGTAAGTGGCATAGAGTGTGACAAAGCAAAATAGATAATCTCTCTAGTAGTTAAAACTCCACGAAATGATATAGATGCAACTAAGCGGATAAAAATCATAGCAAATGTTATAAGTAGAGCTTGAATAACCAAGCCCTCTTCAAATAGCGAATCAAGACTAAAAGTAGATCCAATATATACAAAAAAGATAGGAATTAAAAAACCAAATCCAAATGTAGAAAGTTTATGGGGAAGTTCCTCTTTATGTTCAAAAAATGTTGCTATAAAGACACCCGCTATAAATGCTCCAAAAGCAATTTCTAGTTTTAGCACTAACATCACAGCGATCATGAGAAAAAACAGAGCCATAGAGAGCCTGATATCTTTCTCATCTTTATCTGAATAGATTGGGATAAGATAAGTTTTTAGTTTTGGATACCACCAAAAAAGCACTCTTAAAAATTCAAATATAAAAGCCATAATAAACATAAAGACTACCAAAAGCCCAAGAGATTTATAAAGCTCCACACCCATGCCGTGTTCAAGAGCGGCCCCCGTGATAGTAAGAGCTGCTATACTTACAAGCTCTCCTAAAACACCAATAGTCATAGAGAGATTAAGCCATTTTGTATCTTTATCAAACTCTTTATAGAGTGTAACAATCAAACCAAGAGAGATAAGAGGCAGCATCACTATAAAAATACTACTAAATCCAAGAGCTTTACTAACTATAAAAGATAGAAGATATAGGAATATTATGTAGATGATACCTCGCCTAACTGTATCTTTGTCCTCTTTTTGTAAAAGCCGTAAATTTACTTCAGTTCCCGCCAAAAACATCAGATAAAAAAATCCAACCTCAGCGATAAGCTCAAAGAGATGGTTATAGCCAATAAACCCGATATAACCTGCAATTGAACCCAAAACTATCTCTAAAGGAGTTGTAGGAACACTGAGAATTTTAGAGAGATATGGAGAGATAAAAATAATCACAGAGATTGTGACTATTATCGATATTTCACTAGCCATCACACTTTTCTGCTAATTTGAGTCCAAGTGACTCTATAAGCTTTAAATCTTTTCCTGGTTCATCACCACTTGTTGTGAGATAATCACCAATTACTATTGTATTTGCTCCTGCTTCAAATATTTCACCAACTCTACTTCCAAACATTTGCTCTCTTCCACCTGCTATCATAATTTTTTTACAAGAGGATAACTCTTTTTTAACATATCTTATCATATCCAATGCTTCATCAACACTTAAAGAATTAGATAGTATTGGCAATGCACTATTTGGATGGAAAAAATTTATCGCAACTGTATTTGGAGCTAAAGATGCGAGTGAAGAGACAAACTCTTCTCTATCTTTTTGACTCTCCCCCATACCAAATATACCACCACTACAAAGTTTGAGTCCAGCCTCTTTTGTATTTAGACAAGTTTGATATCTATCTTGCCACAGATGAGTTGTGCATATCTGTCTATAATAGTTTTCACTTGTCTCTAAGTTGTGATTGTAACTTTTTATTCCATGCTTTTTAAGCTCCTTTAACTGCTCTATCGAGGCAGTACCATTACAAGCGATAAGATTAAAATCAGGTTCTACTTTTTTGACCGCAGATGCAATCTTGCATATATACTCCAACTTTGCATCTGTCATACCTTTTCCAGCAGTTACCAAACAAAATCCAACTGCTCTATTTACTCTTGCAACTTGTGCCTCTTTTACAACTTCATCTACACTTTTATGACGATAAGTCTCTATATCAGCACTAAATCTTGCACTTTGTGTACAAAATGAGCAATCTTCACTACAGCTTCCGCTTGAGACATTGCTAATTGCACATAGATATATCATAAGCTATGCATCCACCCTATTTTTACACTTTATACACTCAAAAATCTCTTTTTTTCTAAGAGTTCTTGAAGCCATTATATATCCACAATCTTTTGCATCACAGATTTTTGTAGTAGGAAGATATGTAGATATAAACTTACATTTTGGATAGTTTGCACATCCATAAAATTTTCCTCTTCTTGATTTTCGCTCTACTATTCCTCCGCCACACTCTGGACATTTTATATCGGGCATAACTTCAACTACTTTTTTTTCAGTTGGTTTACCATCTCCATCAACATTTTGAGTATATTTACATTTTGGGAAACCGCTACAAGCTATAAACTCACCATAACGACCCTTTCTTTTTAAAAGCTCTTCACCACATTTTGGACACTTTTCACCAGTTGGAATCGCTATCTTTTGACTTTTGATATTTTTCTTGCCATCTTCTACCTCTTTGATAAAAGGGTCATAAAACTCCCAAAGAACTTTTTGCCAATCTTTTTTCCCCTCTGCTATCTCATCAAGGTTCTCTTCCATGCCTGAGGTAAAATTGCTATCTACTATATTTGCAAAGTGCTTCTCCAAAAGTTCTATCACTTTAAAAGCATTTTCAGTAGGAATAAGTTGCTTTTTCTCAATCTCTATATAAGATCTTGAAGTTAAAAGTGAAATTGTAGGAGCATAAGTAGATGGACGCCCAATCTCCAAAGATTCTAGTTTTTTTATCAAACTAGCTTCAGAGTAGCGAGATGGAGGTTCGGTAAAGTGTTGATTTGCATCTAACTTACTAAGCTCAACATCTTGGTGTAATTCAAGTTCAGGCAATAACTTATCTTTGTCGTTACTTCCAAGAACTTTATAAAAACCGTCAAATACCAACCTTCGCCCACTAGCTTTGAACTTTGAACTTTTACTCTCAAAGATGATAGATTGTGACTCAAAAAGTGCATCTGTCATCTGAGAAGCTATAAATCTATTGTATATAAGAGTATAAAGTTTTAGTTCATCAGGCTTTAAAAAACTCTTTGCTATTTGCGGTGTAAAAGATAAAATAGTAGGACGAATAGCCTCGTGAGCCTCCTGTGCACCTTTTGATTTTGATTTATAATATTTTGGTTTTTCAGGTAAATATTTATTGCCATATGAATTTAATATATGCTCTCTTGCTCCTTCTATCGCTTCGGCTGCGATGTTTAAACTATCTGTTCTCATATAGGTAATTACACCTGTAACACCATTATCAGTCTTTACCCCTTCATATAGTGTTTGAGCAACAATCATCGTCTTTCTAGGGCTAAATCCTATAACTGAAGATGCCGTTTGTTGAAGAGTTGAAGTCATAAACGGAGGATTGGTAGAAGTTTTTCTCTGCTTCTTTTCAATAGCCCCTACTTTAAAACTCTCTTTTTCCACTCTACTTTTTATATCTTTTGCATTTTCCCCTAAAGAGATAGTCATCTTATCAATCTTCTTGCCATCAAACTCAACGATAATAGACTCTATACTCTTTTCAAACAATGCATCTATAGACCAATACTCAACAGGAATAAAGGCTTTTATTTCCCGCTCACGATCTACAACAATTTTCAAAGAAGAACTCTGTACACGCCCAGCACTTAAACCCTTTTGAATCTTAGATGCGATTAATGGAGAGAGACGATATCCCACAATTCTATCTAAAAGCCGCCTAGCTTGTTGTGCATTTACACTATCAAGATCTATCTTTCTTGGATTTTCCAACGAATAATCAATCGCCTTTTTAGTAATCTCATGAAAGACAATCCGAGGAATCTCCCCAGGGTCTTGACCAATTGCCATAGCGATATGATAACCAATGGCCTCCCCTTCACGATCCTCATCCGTCGCGATAAAGACACGATCACTTTTTTTTGCAAGATCTTTTATCTCTTTGACGATTTTAGAGTGATCTCTTGATACCCTATACTCTGGTGTAAATATCTGATCTTCTATCTTAATTCCAAATGAACTCTTTGGAAGATCTCTGATATGCCCTTTACTTGCTATAACTGTATACTCTTTACCTAAAAAGTTTTCAATAGTCCTAGCTTTTGTTGGTGACTCGACGATAATTAAGTTTTTCAAATTGTTTTCCATGATTGTAATGTTTTGAGGAAGCATTATACCAAATTTGCTTTAGAATAAAAAAATATAATTATTTTCATTTTTAACTAAAAACAAATATATTTCATAAAAATTATAATAACTTTAAATAATCTAAAAAAGGTAAATTTTTTTACAAAAAGGGTTAAGTTTCTTTACTTTGGTACGATTTAGTTTGTAAGAAGCAAGGATGCTCTCTTAAAAAAACAAAACAAAAGGATTTACAATGGGTTTTCAAATCAATACTAATGTGTCAGCGATGAATGCACACATGAACTCGGTTAACAACAATAGAGGTTTAGACAAGTCACTTCAAGCTTTAAGCTCAGGACTTAGAATTAATAGTGCAGCAGATGATGCATCTGGACTTGCAATCGCAAATCAACTTAACTCTCAAGCAGAGGGTCTAGGTCAAGCTATCAGAAATGCAAATGATGGCATCAATGTAACTCAAACTGCTGATGGTGCTTTAGAAGAGTATACAAATATCATTAATACTGTAAGAGTTAAAGCTATCCAAGCAGCTTCTGATGGTCAAAACTCAAACTCTAGAGCAGCTATCCAAAAAGATATAGATAAGCTTTTAGAAGAGGCTCAAAATATTGCTGACACTACAAGCTTTAATGGTCAAAAACTTCTTGATGGTAACTTTACAGATAAAAACTTTCAAATAGGTGCATATGCAAATGAGACAGTAGGTATCTCTATTACTAGTGCAAAAATTGAAAGTATTGGTGGATTTGCAGAAGGAACTGGTGCAAATGCAGTAGATGATGTTGATTTAGCTACTGGAGATTTAACGATTAATGGAACAGCTATCGTGGCATCCGCAGATGGTACTGGTGATGGGCGTACAGCTGGTTCGGCTTGGGCAAAAGTACAATCTATCAATGCTAGTACATCTGAAACTGGTGTAACTGCTACAGCTAAAACTGAACAAACTGCTAGTGCAGCAGCAACTGCTGGTACTATTAATGCCGGAGATTTAACGATTAATGGTGTAGACATTGGTACTGTTGTTGTACAAAGCAATGATGCTGATAATTCACTTATGAATGCAATCAATGCGGTATCCAACCAAACAAATGTAACAGCTTCTATAGATGCTGGTAAAGTCGTATTAACTGCTACTGATGGTAGTGATGTTATATTGGGTGGTGCAACTGACAGGGATGGTATTACACACTTAGGTGATAATAGTGGTGGAATAACAACTAAAGGTAGTATTACACTATCAAGTACTGATGGTACTATCAGTTTAGGTGGAGCTAATGCCGCTGCTCGTATAGGGCATACAGCACTAGCAATTGGAGAGACTGAAAGCTTAAAGACAGTTGATGTTCGTACTTATGAAGGTGCTCAAAAAGCTATAAAAATCACAGATGCGGCACTTAAAGATATCGATGAGATGAGATCAAATATAGGTTCTGTTCAAAATCAGTTAGAATCAACTGTTAGAAATATCTCTGTAACACAAGTAAATGTTACAGCAGCTGAATCTACAATTAGAGATGTTGATTTTGCTCAAGAGAGTGCTACCTTACAAAAACATAACATACTAGCTCAATCAGGTGTTTATGCGATGAGTCAAGCAAACTCTGCACAACAGAATGTAATGAGATTATTACAATAGTAACTTCTTTTTACCTCTTTTCAAAAGCCTTTGGGCTTTTGAAAAACATTTAAACTCCAACTTTTTTACAAAACTCCTCACTACTTATAACCTCTATATCAGAAGCATAAAAGTTTTCATCATTTGAGATGATGAGATCGCAGTTTTGTTTTTTGGCTAGGATATATTGGATAGTATCTTCTAAATCTTTGTAGTTTTTATTTTCTTTCATAAGTGTACAGGTTTGGGCTATTTCTTTGTTTGAGAATTCAATGACTTTTAGGGTTTTATTAAAAATTTCTATATTGCTTAATATCACATCCTTATCAATTTTTCTTCCAACATAATAAAGAGTCGTGATAATATCACAACTAGTAAAAAGTTCCATATCATCACAATTCAATATATACAAATAACTATCAACACTATATAAAGAAAAAGGTCTATTTGTGCTAAGGGTATCCAAAAGAATATTTGCATCTAAAAATATCTTCTTATACATCCATTGAAGCTTTTATAGACTGTATACTTTTCCCAACAAAGGCATCTGGCATACTACCTACAATACTTCTAAAAGCTCTTAGTTTTTCCTCTTTTGATATAATTTGATACTCCTCTTCTATCAAATCTTTCACAACTTGTGTTTGAGTTTTACCATCTCTCTTCGCTAGCTCTTCAAGATGTTCTGCTGTCTCTTTATCAAAAATAAAATTCTTTCTTACTCTCATGATAAACTCCTTTATACAGATTTTACTATACATATACTTTTATACATATTAAGCTATACTCACCAAATGCCACGAATAGATAACGATAAATTTTACAAATCTGCCCTCAAAAAACACGGAGCTACAGCCAAAGGATTAAACTGGCACGATGATTACTCTCAACTAAAACGATTTGAAATAATTATAGAACTTCTTAAAGATGAACTCTCAGATTGTACTTTGATTGATGCAGGTTGTGGATTTGGGGATTTTTATGAATTTATTAAAAATCAAGATGCAAACTATATAGGATACGATATAGTAGAAGAAAATTGTAATATTGCAAAGAAAAGAACAAAACAAAGAATTTATCTCAAAGATATTTTAAAAGACCCACTTGAAATGGCAGATTTTTATATCGCTAGTGGTTCTATGAATATACTTAGCCGTTTTGAAACTTTTTTGTTTATAGAGAGATGTTTTGAACACTCTAAAAAGGGATTTATTTTTAATCTTCCTTATGGAAAAGATGAAAGTTATAACTTTAACTATTTTCTACCACAAGAGATAAAACATTTTGTTAAAAAGTTTGAGTGTAAGGTGGCTTTAGAAACTGGTTATCTACCAAACGACTTTACCGTCTTTTTAAAACGAATTTAGATAAAATCCCTTCAATTTAACACTCAGGGAATGAACTTATGGGACAAACTATTACAGAAAAGATATTTAGCGAACATGTAGGTCGAGAGGTAAAAGCTGGAGAGATTATCCGTTGTGATATCGATATGGTTATAGGAAATGATATCACAACACCGATATCTATCCGTGCATTTGAGGAGAGTGGAGCTACAAAACTTGCCAAGCCTGATAACTTTTCAATTGTGATGGATCACTTTATCCCAGCAAAAGATATAGCAAGTGCAAACCAAGCAAAGATTAGCCGTGAATTTGCATATAAACATGATTTGAAACTATTTTTTGATGAGAAAGATATGGGAATTGAGCATGCTCTTCTTCCTGAAAAAGGCTTGGTAATTCCAGGAGATGTAATAATCGGAGCGGATTCTCATACTTGTACTCACGGGGCTTTGGGAGCATTTGCTACGGGTATGGGTTCAACTGATTTGGCATTTGCAATGATTACGGGTGGAAATTGGTTTAGAGTTCCTGAATCTATCAAGGTTATATTTAGCGGAAAACCAGGAGAACATGTTTATGGAAAAGATTTGATTTTGGAGATTATCAGACAAATTGGAGTAGATGGGGCATTGTATCAGACACTTGAGTTTACTGGAGATACTATACAATATCTTGATATGGATGATAGATTTAGTCTTTGTAACATGGCTATTGAAGCTGGAGCAAAGAGTGGGATTGTTGCGGTGGATGATATAACAAAAGAGTTTTTAAAAGATAAAGATTTACGAGATGAGCCAAAATATCACTACTCTGATGCAGATGCATTTTATGTTAAAACAATAGAGATAGATGTGAGTAAATTATCTCCTATTATCGCCTACCCTCATCTGCCATCAAATGGAAAATCGATAGAAAAAGCAGTATCTGATAATTTAGCAATTGATCAGGTGTTTATCGGAAGTTGTACAAATGGGAGATTGGGAGATTTGAGAATCGCTGCTAAAATCGTAAAAGGCAAAAGAGTCGCAAGAAAAACAAGGATGATAGTAACTCCTGCCACACAAAAAATCCTAAAACAGGCAGAAAAAGAGGGTCTTATAGATATCCTCATAGATGCAGGAGCAGTTGTGAGCAATCCAACATGTGGAGCATGTCTAGGTGGATATATGGGAATTTTAGGAGATGATGAAGTTTGCATCTCAACCACAAACAGAAACTTTGTCGGACGGATGGGAGCAAGAAGTAGTAAAATATATCTTGCAAACTCAGCAGTTGCGGCTGCTAGTGCCATAGCTGGGAAAATCGTGGATCCAAGAGAGATTTAATTGTACGATATCCCATGCATTATATTTGCTGGTGGTAAAAGTCGTCGCATGGGAAAAGATAAAGCTCTTCTTCCCTTTGGGGGATTTGATACTTTGACGGAGTTTCAACTCTCCAAATTCACACCCTATTTTCAAAAAGTTTTCGTGGGATGCAAGAGCAAAGAGAAGTTTGATTTTGAAGCGGAGTTTATAGAGGATTCAAAGTCTTATGAAGAGTCTGCTCCATTTATCGGGCTTGTATCAGCATTTGAGACTTTAGATGTAGATGCCATCTTTGTTTTGAGTGTAGATGTACCGTTTTTTGATATTTGCCATTTTGAAAAACTTTATGAGCATTTAGATAATCATCAAGCAGTGATAGCCAAAAGTCCAAATGGCGAACAACCACTATGTGCAATATACAAAAGAGAGATATTACCTCATCTAAAAAAGTTAATTAGCAAAAAAGAGTATCGATTTGCATCTCTTTTTAGGAAGATTTCATTGTCTATTGTAGAGTTTGATGATGAAAAGGTGTTTACAAATCTAAATACAAAACAAGATTATCAAAAAGCATTTTTCGATAAAATAATTTAATTAAACAGATACGGAGAGCAAATGAGTGAAAAACTAACTCAGATAAAGAATGAAGTACAAAAAGTAATCGTTGGTCAAGAGGAGATGATAGACTCACTGCTCATAGGGCTTCTTTGTGAGGGGCATATACTTCTTGAAGGTGTTCCTGGACTTGCTAAAACTACAACTGTAAATACCTTGGCAAAAACACTTGGACTGGAGTTTAAAAGAGTCCAATTTACACCTGATCTGCTTCCTAGTGATATCATAGGGACTGAGATATATGATCCAAAAAATAATGAATTTAGAGTTAAAAAAGGTCCGATATTTACTAATCTTCTCTTAGCCGATGAGATAAATCGTGCTCCTGCAAAAGTTCAATCTGCACTTTTGGAAGCTATGCAAGAGAGACAAGTTACTATAGCTGATGAGTCATTTAAGATTCAAAGACCATTTTTGACTCTAGCTACGCAAAATCCTATCGAGCAAGAGGGTGCTTATTCGCTTCCAGAAGCACAACTTGATCGTTTTATGCTTAAAATTGTTGTTGGATATAACACAAAAGAGGAGGAGTTAGAGATTGTAACTCGTGTAGCTGAAGGGAAATTTGATGAAGTGCAAAATGTTGCATCTGCCCAGGACTTGAAAAAGCTTCAAGATGAAGTAAAAGATATTCATATAGATGAAGAGCTTAAAAAATATATCGTAAATCTTATATTTGCAACCCGAGAACCTGAAAACTATGGACTTTTAAAGTATAAAGAGTATATCCAATATGGAGCAAGTCCAAGAGCTTCTATCAACCTTTTTGCAGCATCTAAAGCTTATGCATATCTTAGGGGGAAAGAGTATGTTACTCCTGTTGATATCGCCCAGATGAGTAAAGATGTGCTTCGACATAGAATTATTATGAGCTATGAAGCGGAAGCAGAAGGTATAACAAGCGATGAGATAATCGAAAAAGTTTTAGAGGCTGTTGATATTCCTTGAGCAAGTTAAAAAAGATTCTCATAAAGACCAAACGGCAAATCTTTAGTGAAATAGCAGGAAACAATCCATCTATATTTGAGGGTGAAGGGTTTGATTTTGTAGAGCTTCGTGAATATGCCTATGGCGATGATGTGAGAAAGATAGATTGGAATGTAACGGCAAGGATGCAAAGACCTTTTATAAAAATCTTCAAAGAAGAGAGGGAGTTAAATATCGTTATAATCTCACTTCTTGGAGGAAGTGTGCATTTTGGATCAAAAAGATTTAAACAAGAGCTTATCGCTGGGAGTGCTGCACTTTTGGCATTTTCGGCTGTTAAAAATGGGGATCTTTTCTCTTCATTTATCTACACAGATAAGATAGAATCTATGACAAAACCTACCAAAAATATTGGAGCAGTAAGAGAGAGTGTCTCTAATATTTTAGAGTTTGAAGCTTTGGGGAAGAGTTTGGATTTGAGTGAGTTTTCTAAAGTGATGTTTGAAAAGATAAAGAGAAAATCTATTATTTTTGTTATTGGGGACTATTTTGGGGAGTTTGATTTTAGATTATTGGCAAAAAAGCATGAAGTTATAGCTATCATCACAAGAGATAAGCTAGAAGAAAACCCTCCCACTCTTGGTCAAATAAACTTAATAGACCCTCAAACTCTTAAAAGTTCACTTATGAACATCGATGATGATTCAGTTAAAAGATATATAAAAACCCTGCACCAAAAAGATAGCAACCTGTTTAAACATTTTCGTAAAAACAGAGTCACATTTACTAAAATCTATACAGATGAAGATCCATTTGTAAAGATGTCTAAACTATTTTTAAGAAGATAAAGATGGAAGAGCTAAAAGATATACGAGCATTGGAGCCTATCGGAGATATAAGTTTTTATCTATTTATCATCGCTTTGGTATTTGTCTCACTCATCATTGGGGCATTGCTTTATAAACTCATAAGCACGATAAGAGAAAGAAAAAAAGATACTTTAAGAAAAAAGGTTTTACAAAGACTCAAAGATATTGAGTTTGACGATCCAAAAGATGCAGCTTACAAGATAACAAAATATGGCAGGTTTTTAGCAGATGATGAGAGAAGTAAAAAAATGTTAGAGCAGTTGTTAGAGCATCTTGAAAAGTATAAATTTACCAAAGATGTACCAAAACTTGATGATGATTGCATCTGGTATTACAATCTATTTTTAAAGAGTGTTGATGGGTGATTTGACTTTTGAGTATCCATATCTATTTTTACTGATATTGGTTTTTATACTTTGTGCCTTTTTTTGCAAAGCTAAAAGTGAAGCTATACTTTTTCCTCATCTTGATATATTTTTACAAAGCTCTAGCAAGAGAACTATCTGGATTAAAATCTTAAAATGGGTTACGATTATAGCTAGTATAACTGCTCTTGCATCTCCTATTATAGAAGATAAGGTAGAGATTGAAAACAAAGATGGCTACTCCATCGCTTTGGCTCTTGATGCAAGTGGCTCAATGAACTATGGGTTTGAGAGAAGGTTTATAACCCAAGGAGTTGAGAGCAAATTTGATGTATCGATAGAGATGGCACAAAAATTTATCCAAAAACGACCAGATGACCAAATAGGGCTTGTTGTGTTTGGAAACTTTGCCTATGTTGCTACACCACTAACTTATGACAAGATGATTTTAGGACAGATTTTAGGGGGTCTTAGTGCTGGAATCGCTGGGTCTAACTATACTGTTATAAATGATGCCCTCTTTCAAAGTGCTACACTTTTTAAAAACTCAAAGGCAAAAACAAAAATTATCATTTTATTAACCGATGGAGAGAGTCGAGGGGATAATGTTCCTTTTGATGTAGCTATGAGATTGACCCAAAAGTATGGAGTAAAAGTTTATACCATAGGCATAGGAAGTGCAGGAGAGTTCAATGCAAAACATCTAAGACTCATAGCAGATAGAAGTGGTGGTACATTTTTTGAAGCTAGTGATAAGAGTACATTAGAAAAGATTTATGAAATGATTGATGAGTTAGAAAAGAGTAAGATTGAAAGTGAGAGGTATATCAAAAAGAGTTATTACTTTGAATATCCACTCTTTTTAGCTTTTGTAGCTCTTCTTTTTTATATATTTCTTATAAATAGGAGGGATCTGTTGTGATATTTTTAGCTCCTGATTATATTCTGTTTATGATTGTACCAGCTTTGATATTTTTCTTTTTTATCATAAAACACAAGAGAAATATCGATACTATATTTGACAAAGATACTCTTGAGAGATTAACTTTTGATGATGGGGGGATTGGGAAAGTAGGAAGAAATCTTATGCTATTTTTAGCATTTTTCTTGATGATAATAGCCCTCTCACGCCCTGTTATAGAAAAAGGGGAAGTTACCATAAAAACAAAATCCATCGACATGATGATAGCACTTGATATCTCAAAATCTATGTTAGCATCTGATATATATCCAAACCGCTTAGAATTTGCAAAAAAGAAAATGGGTGAATTTATAGATGCATTTAAAGAGGCAAATATAGGGGTTATCGCTTTTAGCTCTGAGGGGTTTTTAGTATCTCCAATGACACAAGATAGCACAACACTAAAATACCTCATAAACAATTTATCACTCCAAAGCCTAAGCACAACTGGAACAAACCTCTTGATTCCTATCAAAAAAGGGGAGAGTTTTTTAAAAAAATCTAAACAAAAGATTGTCATTATATTTACAGATGGTGGAGATAATGAAGAGTTTAAAAAAGAGCTTGAAGCTACACAAAAGACAGGAGTTCATGTCTATATCTACGCCACTGCCACAAACCAAGGAGCACCCATACAAGAAAATGGAATTTCTATAAAAGATAAAGAGGGAAATATAGTCATCACAAAACTAAACCAAAAAATAAAAACTTTAGCGATAGAGAGTGGTGGAGCATATATCGTTGGGGGATTTAAAGATGATAGTATAGAGCTTTTAGTAGAAGATATCAAAAAGAAGTTCCAGATGCAAGATATAAACAGTAGAGAGATAAAAGAGTATAAAGAGCTTTTTTACTATCCGTTGGGTCTTGCTATCTTATTTTTACTACTTTCATTTAGTTCGTTTCCTAGAAAGAGTGGCATAAGTCTATTTATATTGGTGTTTCTTGCTACCCAAAATCAAACTCTTGAAGCTGGGCTATTTGATTTTCAAACTATTGACAAAGCAAATGAAGCTTACCAAAACAAAGAGTACAAAGAAGCCATTAAGATTTATGAAGAGGTGGTCAAACTAAAAAGAAGCCCTGAGAGTAATTATGATTTGGCAAATGCACTTTATAAAGATAAGCAGTATGAAAAAGCCCTGCAAACTTATCAAAAAGTCAAAACCGATGATAAAAACCTAGAGTATAAAAAGCTTTTTAACTCTGCAAATAGTCAATTTGCTCTTGAAAAATATGAAGAGGCATTAAAGACTTTTGAGAAAGCTAAAAAATTAAAAACTGAACAAGATTTAGAAAAGAATATAGAGTTAACAAAAAAGATGATTAAGAAGAAAAACGATAAAGAGAAGAAAAACGATAAAGATAAAAATCAAGACGACAAAAAACAAAAAAAAGAAGATAAAGACAAAGAGAAACAGGGCAAAAAAGAAGAACAAGAGAACAAAAGTGATAAAGAAAGCAAAGAAAAAAAGAAAAAAGATGAAAAACAAAAGAAGACTAAAGAAGAGAAAATAAGCGAAAAAGAGGCTAGAAAATGGGAAGAGAGATTAGAGAGTGCAAAACCAAAAACAATGCCTATGCAGTTTCAAAACAGAGATATTCAAAGGAGAGTAGATGAAAAACCTTGGTAAAATTATATTAACTTTTATCTTAATAACTATACCAATTTTTGCCCTAGAAGCCAAAATATCGCCCAAAACTGTTTATGAAGGAGACCAAGTATCTTTTATCATAACTGCCCAAGGAGATGAGATAAAATTTCCAAAAAAAGAGAGAATAGCAGGATATAAAGTAACTAGTCAATCTATCTCAAGAAATATCTCAAACATCAATGGCAAAGTTACAAAAACTCTATCAAAAGAGTATCTTTTTACCCCGCAAAATGACTTCATAATACCCCCTATAGAAGTTTTTATAGATGGAAAGACTCTACAAACAAAAAAGATAAAAGTAAAATTACAAAAAGAGAAAAGAGGCGATAAAGAGGCGTTTATATTTGAACTAAGTACTGATAAGAGTGAAGTTTATATGGGAGAACCTATCAATGTTCTTTTTACATTTAAAAAACATTTAAGTATCGATATGGCTGAGGCGAATTTTAATGCTCCAAATTTTAACAACTTTTGGGCAAAGCCAACACCAAAAATTCCAGCAGAGATTGAGGGCGAATATATGGTCTATAAGATAAGATACTTAATTTTCCCTCAAAAAAGCGGTAACATAACCATAGACTCAGGTCGAATGGACGCAGGAATTATGCAAAAAAGATCGAGAGATTTTTTTAGCTTTGAGAGAGTCAAGTGGAAAAGTCTTTTTTCAAATAACCTAACTGTAAAAGTAAATCCCCTACCTCAAGGTGTTGATATTTATGGCAATTTTAAACTAGATGCAAAAGTTGATAAACTAAAAACAAAAGCCAACGAACCAGTAAATCTAACAATAACCATAAAAGGTGTCGGAAATATAGATGATATAGAACCTTATAAGCTAGATATCAAAGATGCAATAGTCTATGCTGATAAGCCTGAAAAAAAAGTTTATACAAATAACAAAGAGGAGCTTGGAGAGTTTACTCAAAAATTTGCCATAGTCTCTGATAGAAACTTTACGATAAATCCTCTGGAATTTAAGTTTTTTGATAGCAACGATAAAGAGGTAAAACTTCTTATAAGCAGAGAGTTTAAGATAGAAGTAGAACAAAGTATGATAAAAACCCAAACTGCAAAATTAGAAAAGAGTGATAATACTCCTAAAATTGTAGAGACAAAAATAGTTTATGATAAAGCCTCAAAAACAAAACTTATATTATTTACAATTGGTGGATTTTTAGCAGGAGTTTTGAGTGCATTTTTACTAAAGTATCCTTGGAAAAAGAGAGAAGTTGATGAACTTCCACTTGCAAGAAAGGTTAAAAATAGTAAAAGTGATAAAGCATTGTTATCGCTTTTGCTCCCATATAGCAATAAATCAAAAAAGATGAAAAACCTAGTAAGAGAACTTGAAGAAAATATCTATGAAGGAAAAAGAAATATTATAGATAGAGCAGATTTGATAAAAAATATTGAGAATTATCTTTTGAAAGAGAAGGATGTTGAGGATATACTTAGATAAATATAAACTCTTACCTATCTTCAGCCTTTTTAGATTAGGTCTATTACATTTTGGAGGTTTTAGCATGATGATTTTTAGGGTTTGTTTATTACCATGTTTTTAACAATATCAGAATCTCAATGAATGGCAAAGGTAAAGCTACTGATAATATTTGCATTGAAAGGTTTTCAATGTGATTTAGTGGTTTTGAAAAAAGGGTACATTATACTAAAAATTTAGAACTTTAACTAAAATAACTCACCATTTAAATATAGACAATCTATATCACCCCAAAGAGTCAAGATAGCGATTTTTAAAGGTATAAAAATCGCTATCTTTTTACTATGCTGGGTCTTCAACTCTGACAGAGATAGGTTGTTGTGTAAAACCACTCACATCATAATCACCAGGTATTGATGAGTTTGCAAACATTGTAACTGTTAGCTGATAGATACCAGAGTTACTCAATGTATCTTCTTGCAATTTACCGGCAGGAACATCCACTGTATGTTTCCATTTAAATTTTGTTGCTGCACCTGAACCTGAAACTGTAACATTGCTTTTGGGTTCATTTGTTACTGCAAGAACAACATCAGCCCCAGGCCCGATAGACTCTGCATAAGCTTTGATAGTCCAGTTTTGAGCCATTGCACTCATCCATAGAGGTAACAAAAACCCTTGACCTTCCCACTCAATTTCCAATTTAAATGGTTCACTTGGATCCAAAACATTGTTTGATTCATTTGGAAAAGCTACTGGAGCAACCGCTGGATCAATAACCTTAACACTCGTACACTTAAATTGTAACTTACCCGCACCTAAATCTGGATCGAAATATGTATTTGCCATAATATACTCCTTAATATTTATTGTATATCGTGTTATAGCCAAATCAGCTTCATCTGTTTATAACATCACAAGGTGTAAAAAGCATCTTTATTTACACCACCTCATCTATCCCCTCAATTAAAGATTTTAACCTTTAACTGATGTAAGTATAATATATAGAAGTCCTGCAAATGTTCGATTTTGCTTAATTTTGAGATTTATTTGAAATTTTAATAAAAAAATTATTTTTTTATATAATACTGTAGCCTACTCCATTTACATTTTTGATGATATCAGTACCAAGTATATGTCTAATTCTATGGATTAGTGACCTCAATGTACTAGCTTCTATCATTTTTCCCCAAATATGGTAACATATCTGCTCATTTGAGACACTTGTATTTTTATTTTTTGCCAATATCTCTATAAGCTTTAGTGGTTTTTTTCCCAAGGGCATCTCAATACCTTGTTTAAACAGACGATTTAACTTAGTGTTATAAATATATTCATCTTTGAGCTCTATGATATCTTGTTCTGAATTTTGATGTTGAATTTCATTTGAACTAAAGGCAAGTTTAATAGTAGCTAAAACCATTTTATCCTTATATGGTTTCATAAGATAACTGTGTGCTTGAGAAAGAAGAGCATAATCAATCATCTCATCCTCAGCATAAGCTGTTATAAATATAATCCTACACTTTTTGTCATATTGCCGTATCTGTACAGCAGCTTCGCATCCGCTTATATTATCTCCTAGCATTATATCCATCAAAACCATATCTGGCTTATATTGTTTTGCTTTAGTTATTGCATCTGCTCCCTTATCAACAATACCAACTACTTCATATTCCTCCTGCTCTAATAGTACTTTTAAATACTCAGCAGAAAGCATTTCATCTTCAACTATTAAAATAGTTTTACTTTTATCCATTTCTTATAGCCTTTATTAAAATAATTTTATATTATAGTAATAATTTTATTAATTTAAATAGTTTTAGTATGGTATTTTTAATTGAAAGTTAAATCCACTATCAGTAAGTAATGAAAGTTCTGCATCCATCTGTCCTACCATCATACTTATTATCTTAAATCCTAGTGTGTTGTCTGTATCTATATTTATCTCTTTTTTGCCATTGTCTTTATATTTATAAATCAAAGCATTACTATCTTTATGAAGTGATATCTCTACCTTTGCATCTTGATTTGTAAAGGCATGTTTGATTGAATTTATAAGTAACTCATTTGTGATAATTCCAAGTTTTAAGATATCTTCTGTAGATAGAGAGATATGATTGCCCTCTACAGATATATCTATATCTTTATCATTTAAATTTGTAATATTATCAACAAGCTTTTGAATATAAGTTGAAAATACTATATTTTCAAAATCTTGATGACTATAAAGTGTCTGATGAACCATTGCAATAGATTGTATGCGAAGTCTGCTTTTTTCCAATATCTCATCTAGTTTTGAATCTTTATATGTTGACTTTTGTAGTCCTAGCATAGATGAAACCATTTGTAGGTTGTTATTTACACGGTGGTGTATTTCATTTAGCAAAATCTCTTTTTGGTAGTTTGCATGTTCTAGTGCTTTATAGGATCCCTCAATAACGATATGATAAAGCACTCCAAAAAATATAATAACCAAAGATGCAATAACAATTGACAATATATTTCCTTCATACAACACTTCCCTAAGTCCATCGTGTTGTACATAACCATACATATAAATTAAACCTACTATAAACTCATGAATAGCAGTAAAAGTCAATGCTCTCTTTAAAGAGAATAGAAAAAAATAGTTCAATGGAACAATAACATGAAACAAAGCGAGTTTATACTTAACTTCAATCAATAATATATAAGAGAGTAAGGTAGCAAAAAGCACTAGTGAGTAGACACTAAATAAAAACTTCCTACTATATAAATAGTAAGCAAAACTCATAAATGTGAGCAAGGCAATAAAAGATTCATAGTAGACTAATTGAGTATTTCCAATTTGATAATTTGTAATTATTGCGATGATTAAAACTAATAAAAAACCTACAAACGCACCAATTAAAAAATTCTCTTTTTTATCATGGTTTTTGATGATAGATTTAAAATATCTGTTTTCCATCGCTTAGATTATACTTTGGAAGTATTTAATATAAATTTTCGTCTTATGGGAGTTATTTTTCTTGTATCATCAAAATAATTATCTGAATTCATCATAGTCAGATACATATCTTGAGTAAATAAATCATCTCCAATATACCAAGAATGGCTAACACTACCTATAACCTCATTGTCATCATTCATTCTTTGTTTCTGTTTTTTTGGAGTATAACTCTTGTCAAAATAATCACTACAATCAATATTTACAATATTTGGTGAACTATCAAGATCTAATCCATCTTTACCAGCTCTTCTTGAATCTTTATAAGGATATATCAAATCAGAGAACCATTCTATAACTTCAGAAAATGTTAATGCCCAATCATAACTACTATAATAATTTGTTACCCGATTACAGTATCTATAAAATGCAAATGGCTCTTTACTAGATGCAGGGATGTCTGCACCTATAAATATAATTTGATCGACATTCCAAAATTCATTTGCATCTTTAAAAGCTTCTTTTACAATATATGCACCAGTTGAATGAGCCAATAAGTGGATTTTTATATTATAATCTGCATATATTTTATTGAAAGTAGTTAACTCTTTTAATCCATTGATTATAAATAAAGCACTCTCCGCTGCATCTTCTTGATCCTCCTTATAGTTAAAAGGATCACCTTTACTAGGCCAATCAAAACTAACAACAATACCTTTAAATTTATCTTTTAATGATTTTTTTAACTGTCTATGTTTTTTAATTAACTTTTTTTGGTCAGTATTATACCCATGAATATGGAGAAGAATATTGCCATGTTTTACTCCATTTTCATCTTCAAAAGTTTCCATATCGGCTATAACTCTTTTAAACCAAGAAATTGAGTCTTCTTGCTTAAAATCAACAGCAATATCCCACCCTTTTGGCACAGTTAAAAAATGGATTGATTCACTTGGTTCATCACCAAATTTTCTATCTTCTTTTTCACCAAGTGAATTACTCATTAAATTTACTATTGATTTGTTAGAAATAATATTTCTAACACACATAATATAATCATTCATGACCATCCTTTACAATAATAAATATATTAAAACTAGTAAATATATTTAATTTTTCTAATTATATCTATAAATAGTTTTATTATTGTTGCATTTAATATTAAATAGTTAATTTAATTTTAAAACTACATTAATTCAAGTTTTATCTTGACATAAACACAAATACCCACTACAATTTAAGAATGATAAAAAACATAAACAAAGATTTTAAAAACTCAAAAAACAGATTAATCCTATTTTTAGGCAAATTTCACTCTTTGACAAGAGAGGAGTTAGAGATATTTTTAGATAAATTTGAAATAACTTATACAGATACTTTAGATGCAAATGTACAAATGTTTATAGAAGCAACCATAATGTCTCCTCTTGAAGAGGAGATAGCTTATGAAGCTTTTAAAAGAGGGATACCCTCTTATTCAACCGACCAATTTGAAAAGCTTTATGCACAAAATCTAAACCATAACTCTATTTTGATGAGTTTAAAACTGTCAAATAACCAAGATAGACTATCTCGCCTTCTTCATAATGTACATCTAAATGATACACTTTTTTTAAAACTATTTAACATGTATGATTGGGGAGAGGAAGAACTTTTTGGAAGTAGCGAAAATATGGAGATTTCTACCCTCTTTGCTAAGAGATTTTATAAAAAAGAGAGATTTGACCCAGCCTCTTTTCACTCTCCTGTATCCATCTTTGAAATTGCTATTATCAATGAAAATGCAGAGGTTTTAGAAGCGATGTTTAACTTACCAACACTTACCGTAAAACAAAGCCGTAGAGGGGAAAGAAGACCAGAAAACATCAAAGAGGCATTGGCTACAAACCCTCATATAAACTCAAGTACATTAAAAAAATTGTTAAGGATTAACGACTCTGGGGTTGATTATTTTCTAGCACAAAATACTCTTATAGATGAAAAAACTGCTATCACTTTGATAGATAGGAACAATGCTGAGACAAAAATGTCTCTTTCATTAAATGAAAATTTGACAGATTATGTTTTTGAAGAGCTTTTAAAAGATACTAAACTTTATGAAAATCTACTTTTTGCTCAAAAAATAAATATGGAGCGTTTTAGCAAAATAGATACCTTGCATCCTAATATAGGAGCAAATAAAAACTTAAGCAATGAAGTTATAGAGGTACTAATAGAGAAAAAAGATATAAAAATTTTAAAAAATTTTAGTGCAAATGAATCGATAAATCAAGATTTTTTACAAAAGATATATAAATTACAAATTGAAGAACTTTTTTCACTTTTAGCAACAAATAGACATCTCTCTCAAACAATCATAAAAGAGCTTTATAAAAAAAATGAAATAGAGATAGACAAAAGTATCGCAAAAAACCCAAATACGCCAACTGATATACTAGATGCACTATATAAAAGAGATATTTTTGAAATTAACAAATCTTTAGCATTAAATGAATCTCTTTCAATCTTACACTTGCAACAGTTACAACTTGACACTAGACTTTTGAACAATCTCAAAGAAAACAGAACTTTTACAGAAAATATATTAAACAATTTAGGTATATAAGATGAAATTAACAGATATTTATAACACACTCGAACACTTTACAAAAGACAATATACCCCTATTTATCTGGGGTCCTCCAGGGATTGGAAAGTCCTCTGTTGTGAAGCAAATTGCAAATGACCATAAGTTACAATTTATAGATTTGCGGCTATCGCTACTTGACCCTACGGACTTAAAAGGAATTCCATTTTTTGACCAAAAAAACAACCAAGCAGTATGGGCGGCTCCAAATTTTTTACCAAAAGATAAAAACTCTAGTGGAATTTTATTTTTAGATGAGATAAACACAGCTCCACCATCTGTTCAAGCCTCTGCATATCAGCTTATACTTGATAGAAAAGTTGGAGATTATCTGCTTCCTGATGGGTGGAGTATAGTTGCTGCGGGGAATCGTGAAAATGATCGTGGAGTTACATATAGGATGCCACCTCCTCTTGCTAACCGTTTTGTACATCTTGAAATGGAGGTTGATTTTGAGGATTGGAAGTTTTGGGCATATAAGAGTGGTGTAGATATATCTATTATCAGTTTTTTAAACTTTGACAAAGAGAAGCTTTTTGTATTTGATCCAAACAGCAATGAAAAAAGTTTTCCAACTCCTAGGTCTTGGGAATATGTAGATAAAATTTTAAAATCAAAACTAAGCCAAAAACTCCTACTTGAATCCATAAGCGGAACAGTAGGAAAAGATACAGCCATAGAGTTTATGAGTTTTAGAAAAGTTATGGATAGATTACCAGATATAAAAAAAATTGCAACAGGAGAGATAAAAAGGGTCAAAGATGATGACCACAAAATCCTTTTTGCACTCTCAAGTGGGCTAATAAATCATCTAAAGGAGTCTAATGAAAAAGAAAAAATCGAAAATGTTTTACTATTTTCTTTTGAACTCCCACCTGAGTTTTCTATCATGCTTATAAAAGATATGCAAAAAAATTCTATAAAAGTTGAAAATGCTCCCTCTTGGGATTTGTGGGTGCGAAAGTTTAGCTACCTACTCTCATGAATAGTGAAAAAAAACTAGAAATTGCAAAAGCAAAGCTGATGTTAGAACATCCCTACTTTGGCTCCATAGCTTCATCTCTAAAAATCACTACAAATGAGAAAATAGAATCATTTCAAAGTGATGGAGAAAAATTTGAATACAACAACGAATATCTAGCAAACCTAAATGTCGATGAATTAGAGTTTGCCCTTGCCAACTCTGCTATGCACTTCGCACTTTCACACAAGGAGAGAACAAGTCAAAGAGAACAGTGGCTTTGGCAACTAGCTACAGACTACACCATAAACTCAATGCTTGTCAAAAACAATCTATTTCCACCTGAACGAATAAATCTTGACAAGAGATTTGATGGCTTGTATGCAGAGGAAGTTTATGCGATACTAGAGAGTGAAATCGATGAAAAAGATTATCAAGAAAGTGAGGAAAATAGAAAAGAGGGCAAAAAAGAGCAAGTAACCCCAAGCGAAAAAGAGAATAAAGATGAAGATTTTTTAAACCAAATCCATCAAAAAATGAAAAACCAAGGAGAACTCCCAAAAGAGCTAAAGAGAGTTTTCCCTGAACTTTTTACAGATGCGATAGATTGGAGAACTCAACTGTATAGATACTTAAATATACATGCAAAAGAAGATTATAAATTTTTCCCACCAAATAAAAAATATATCCATCAAGGAATCGCCCTCCCCTCGCTAAATAGCGAACTTTTAAAAATAGTTGTTGCCATAGATACCTCAGGTTCAATCGACACAAAACTTTTAGCCTCATTTTTCGCCCATTTTCAATCAATCTGTGATAGTTTTAACTCATACCAAATCGACTTAATCTCTTGCGATGCAAAGATACAAGAGCATAGAGTCTTTTATCCTGGAGACAGGATAGAGTATAAAACAGTTGGCGGTGGTGGAACTGATTTTCGTCCTGTTTTTGAGTATGTAGATAGATATATCTTTGATGCAAACATATTGATATACTTTACCGATGGGCTTGGTACTTTTCCAAAGACCACTCCATCTTATGATACACTTTGGGTGATGATGGCTAAAAATAATGTTCCATTTGGAGAGGTTTTAGAGATAACAAAATAGGCTATTAACTCTATCTTAAGTAATTTTTTATTATACTTTCAATATCTTAATATAAGAAATTATAATAAAGGGAAAATTATGGGAAAAATCTTAACAATTTCTGTGCTTTTAGCAACAACGCTATTAGCTTCTGGTGGTGCTAAAAGTTGGAGCTATGGAGGGTCTGAAGGACCTGAGTTTTGGGGAGATCTTGCAGACAATTATTCAATGTGTAAAGATGGAAAAAATCAATCTCCTGTTAACTTAACAGATTTTACAGATACGAAGATGGAGCCTTTGACCCTAAATTATAAAGCATTTGGAACTAATTTTATCAACAATGGACATACTGTACAGGTAAATTTTACGAAAGGAAGTAACTTAACAGTAGACGGTAAGGAATTTGAGTTAAAACAATTTCATTTTCATACACCAAGTGAAAATCATATCGATGGTAAAAGTTACCCTATGGAAGCACATTTAGTCCATGCTAGCAAAGATGGTGCACTTGCAGTTGTATCTGTGATGATAAACGAGGGAAAAAGTAGTAATCCATTTTTCAATACACTAGTCTCAAAAATACCCAAAAAAGCAAAACAGAGCAATGATATAAAAGATGCAAAACTAAATGCTCACGATATGCTTCCAGAAGATAAAGATTATTATCGTTTTAGTGGTTCACTGACAACTCCACCTTGCAGTGAAGGGGTTAGATGGCTTGTACTCAAAACACCTGTAGAAGCTTCAAAAGAAGAGTTAGAAGCATTTAGTACAGTTATGGGAGATAACAATCGCCCAATCCAACCAATACATGCTAGAGAAGTATTAGAATAATTTATTATTTATTTACCTAACTACTGAGTCAAATTCCTACACAACTCATTTGCGGTTGCTGACCCAGTAGTGGTTGAACAATTAAATAAACCATTGTTTACAGTATAAGTAAAGTTCACATCAGTATTCATAATTTTATATGAATAAGTAGCCCCGACACCACTATTTGCAACAACTTTTCTCCAATGACCATTTTGATTTTTTGAGATAAGAGGATAATCAAAAAGTGTCATAGTAGCATTTCCATCAAATAATTCTTGATTATCTGCGGTAGTCGCATCATCAAGCAATGCTGGCCAAGCCGCACCCCTTGCTTGAAGCATATTTGTACTTCTTGTCAACATGATTGCATTTCTAATCGCCACTACATTTGCTTTACCTTTAACAATTTGTGCGTCATCTCTTGTAACTGCCATTTTTGAGATGGCTACACTTGATAATATGCCAAGTATTACAATTACAAAAATTATCTCTATCATAGTAAATGCTTTTCTTTGATGATTCATCATATACCTCTCTTGTTAATTTTAAAATAGTCATATGAGCTATGGTTATTTGAAAATTAAAATTTTTGTGATTGAAAAGTTAAGAGTCAACCCCTGACTCTTAACTCTTGGAGGTGTGGTGAGGACACCACAGCCTACGGAACTAATTAATATACAACTCTTGAGCCTCTAACAGCCAAAGTAACTGCTGGTATCATAGCCTTAATCGCTGTACATTGTGTATCTGCAGATGCACCAATATGTCTAATTTCTAAGTCTGTTGCATTAACTTCCATAACAACACAATCTTGTAAACCACCTGTATTAGTATCTGTTTTAAATTCAATCGCTACACCACTATTAGCTGCTACTGCATCATCAACCGTAGGAGTTGTCATTGCAGCCATTTCCATAACCACATTTGAAAAGTCATCCCAACCATCAGTTGCTGCACCTAAAGCACCTGCTGGTGTAACACCTCTTGCTACTATTTGAGTCATTAACTCAGTCTTTGCAGTTTGAATATTTGATGCCATTTTTGAAATCTTAGCATCATCTCTAGTTGCTGCCAATTTTGGAATAGCTACAGCTGCCAAAATACCTAAAATCACGATCACGAAGATCAACTCAATCATTGTAAAACCACTTCTTTTCATAAAGAACTCCTTGAAATTTTCCCCGACTCTTTTATTTGTCGTTAAGAGTATATCGGCTCAGTTAAAAATATCTTTACCCCTTTTTGGGTACAATAATCTCAAAATAGTATAAAAAGGAAGCATGTATCATGACCACTTTACACCCTGTTAGACTCTCTTGTGAAGAAATAGATATCTTAAAAGAGTCGATTTTGCAGGTAGACTCAAGAGCTAAAGTTTATCTTTTTGGTAGTAGAGTAGATTTAGATAAAAGAGGTGGCGATATAGATATTCTTATTTTATCTGATTTGATGAAATTAAAAGATTTAAGAGATATTAGATTGAAATTTTTTAAAGAGTTTGGGGAACAGAAACTAGATATAATACTAGATACCAACTCTGTTTCCAAAGCATTTACAAAAGTTATACCACAAAAGGCAGTAGAATTGTGAAAAAAGTTTTAGAAGAAAATATCCGTTTATTAGAAGAACAGAAATCATGGCTCTATATCTCATATCAAGAGTGCAAAGCTATAGGAGTGAAAAAAAATAACTTTGGCAAAATTTAAACTAAAGAGCGATTTTTCCCCCGCAGGGGACCAACCTAGTGCTATAAAAAAACTCTCAAACTCTATCATGAGTGGAAACAGATACCAAACTCTAGTGGGAGTAACTGGTAGTGGTAAAACCTATACTATGGCAAAAATCATAGAAAAAACCCAACGACCAACGCTCATCATGACTCACAATAAAACTTTAGCTGCTCAGCTTTATAGTGAGTTTAAACACTTTTTTCCAAACAATCATGTAGAGTACTTTATCTCCTACTATGACTATTATCAACCAGAAGCTTATATACCTCGAACTGATATGTTTATAGAAAAAGATAGCTCTATAAATGAAGAGATAGAGAGGCTTCGTCTTTCTGCTACTGCTTCACTTTTATCATACAACGACATTATATGTATAGCTTCGGTTTCTGCAAACTATGGTTTGGGAAATCCTGCAGAGTATAAAAAAATGGTGCAAATTATTGAAGTTGGAAGTGAATTAAATCAAAAAGAGATGCTTTTAAAGTTGGTTGATATGGGATATAAGAGAAATGACAACTATTTTGATCGTGGAGATTTTCGAGTCAATGGGGATGTTGTTGATATCTATCCAGCTTATAGTGATGAAGAGGCGATAAGAGTTGAGTTTTTTGGAGATGATATAGAGAGTATTTACTATTTTGATTCACTTACCAATCAAAAAACAGCTGAAAAAGAGAAAGTTATCATCTATGCAGCAAATCAATTTATAGTTGGTCAAGATAGACTGAAAATTGCTATAAAAGAGATTGAAGAGGGGCTGGCAGAGCAGTTAGCACACTTTAGGAGCAATGGCAAACTAGTAGAGGCTCAAAGACTGCAACAAAGAGTCGAGTTTGACTTAGAGATGTTAAATGCAACTGGAGCTTGTAAAGGGGTGGAAAACTATGCTAGACATCTAACAGGCA
>Ga0256834_1000201_pt1 | contig 42633 bp, 48 predicted proteins | sample 4281140metaG_FD_190536 | JGI IMG/M metagenome (GOLD analysis project Ga0256834, IMG submission 190536) | Hydrothermal vent microbial communities from East Pacific Rise, Pacific Ocean - 4281-140 | ecosystem: Environmental > Aquatic > Marine > Hydrothermal vents | place: Pacific Ocean: East...
TAAATGCCTTTCTAATTTATTTTTTTATAATGAAATACACCTTAGTATGCAATAGTTTTCAATCAGCTCAAAAATATTTTATCTTATATTCATTAGTTCATTCTTTCATATTTCAATGAATCATATTTGCATGATACCACCAAATAGTTGAATTAGGTGCAAATTTTGTTAGAGTAAAATTATTTACCATAATTTTTGAAACAACTCAAGCAGGAACTCTTCATTTTATTGTTAATTTTGTATCTGTAGTAGTAAAAGGTTCGTTAGAAGGAAATTCTATTATATAATTATTATTTTCAGGATAATTTACAGTTTGAGCTTTTGGACTATTTTTTCTTCAAATTTTTCAAGTATGATAAAGTGTAATAACTCCTCTTCAAATCAAATCACCTGAATTATCAAAAACTTTATAAATTACATCATTTATTGGTTCTTTTAATTCAAAATTCTTTAATGTAAAAATCCCTAAGCTAGAATCTATAGTTGCTGAAATATTATTTATTGTAATATCAGAAATATTTTTAGCTATTATTTTTCATCTTATATCAATTTTATTTTCAAAAATTTCTTCTCAATCTTTAACTGTTTTTATTTCAATTAATTTAGTTTTTTGTAATTTTATTGGTTTTTTTATTTCTGTATTTTTTATTGCTCCTGTAGATGATTCCTTTTTTTCAGCTTTTAATAATTCCACACATTTTACTATACTACACCAAGTCTCATCTAAATAACTTTTTTCAATATCTACAATTTTTGTTTTTATATCAAAATTTTTCTTATGTGCCTCCTTAGATAAAATAGTAATTTTTTTTCATTTTGGAACAATAATAGATTGTGAAGTTTTTGTTTTTACACTTGCATATCAAGATAAAACATAAACAGAGCTAGCAGCTTCATTTTGAGTTAAAGAAACAATTCATTCATCATCTAAATTAACTGTTAAAAAAGTCATTTCTACTTTTGTAGCTTCTTTTGGTTCCAAAAATAAATCAGAAGCCATAAGTTTGAAATTATTATTTTTATTTATTTTCAAATCTCATCTAGCATTCAAAATTCATTTTATTTTTTTACTTTTTTCAAAATCAACTATTCCCTTTTCAACAAAAAGTTTATTTCAAAAATTAATAGAACTTTTATCTGATAGTTCAGTTTTTTCTTTTTTGTCATTGAATACAAAAGCTTTTGTATTAGGAATTTTAAAACTTACTTTTACTCAATCACTATTATTTGCATTATCTACTTTTTCAGTTTTTGTAGTTTTATCCTCACCAGATCTGAAAATATTGAAAATAATTAATACTGCAAACAATCCTATTATAATAGGAATTATATAATCTTTAACATTTTTTGTTAATTTATTATTTTTTGTCCTTCTATTATTATACATTTTATTTATTAGTTAAATTTAAAAAAAATCTCAATATAGTAAATATATGAATTTTATATTTAATATCAAGATTTTTTTAGTGTTTTTTACAATTTTCTATTGACAATATTTTTTTTTATTTTTTAAACATATTTTTAATTTTATCTTTTACAAAGTCAGGGACTTGTTTATAAGCTCAAAAAGCCAAAGTTACTTTTTCAACATAACCAGTTACTTTATTAATTGTTCAAAGAATTCTATTAATTTTTATTAAAATCAAAGTTAACATTGTTCAAATAGCTAGAAAAAAAATTGTCAAAGCTATATATAAAAGTTCTAAATAAGTTATATCCATTTATTATTTTTTAAATTATAAAATTAATTTTCACTATTATATTCTTTTTTTCAAAAAAATCTAGAGAATTTTTTATTTTTTTTAAATTAAAAATTAATTTATTCTATTATATTCTTTTTTTTATAAAACTTCTTCATAATTTTGAGCTTGTCATAAAATTCTATAAATAATTACAATTTTTTTTTCTTCATCAATATAATAAATAATTCTTTTATTTTCAATATTAATTGAACGATAATCTTTATAAAATACCTGATACATATAAGGAAAGATTGATAATATTCACATTGAACCAATTATTTTTCATACAATTTGCTCAGCTTTATTTATAGAAAAAGTCATTCTTTCAATATAATCTGAAATATTATCTAAATCATTATTTATATCATCTCAAAATATTATTTTATATTCCATACTATTTAGAAGTTAAAAAAGTACTTTTTCTATTTTTATAACTTTTCCAAATTTCTTCAATAGTATAAGTTTTCATTTCTCAAGCCAAATATCTTTTATGTTGCTTATCTAAACTTTCACAAAGTTCTTTAAAACTCATTTCTGTTTCTTGAAAATTTTGTATTTTTTTTTCTTCTATTTTAAACATATTTTTTAAAATTAAAAATTAATTTCTATTATTATATTCTTTTTTTATAAAAAATCTAGAGAATTTTTTATTTTTCCAAATCCATCAAAAGATTTTCAGTTTTTTTTGTGTAACTAATCCCAATGTAATCAATATTATAAACTTCTGATAAAATTATAGAATGTAATCTACTTGCAAAATTGAAATCTATTTTTTTCTGAGTATAAATTTCATAAGATTCTGTCATATTTTTACAAATTTTCAATTCAAATTTTTGAGCAAATTTTTTTAAAAAAACACAATCATTAGAAAAATCATCAGTTTTGTGAAAACTATGAGGAATTAAAATAATTTTTCAATTTTTTTCTAAAATAATTTTTATCAATTTTTCAATTTTTTCTTCACTTAAAAATCATCTTCTAAAAGCAATTCAAACATTTTTTCAAGAAAAGTCCAAATTTTTTAAACTATCTAAATCAAAATCTTTATAATCTTTCCAAAAAACTAAAAATTTATTTTTTTCTAATTTTGTATCTACTCCCTCTCCTGTAGGAGAGGGTTGGGGTGAGGTTTCTTTTTCTAAATTATCAAAAAAAACAGGATCTTTTATAATTTTAGATTTTATTCAAATTTTATCCAAAATTTCCTTAGAATATTCATCTCGAACAGTTACATTATAAGCTCAAGAAAAAATTTTTTTTAATTTTTTTAAATTTTTTTTATCACTTATATTTATTCAAACTCACCAAAATAAAATATTTTTTTTGAAAAATCTTATAATTTTTGTTCTAAAATTCCACCAAAATAAATTAGAATTTTTTCCTCCAATTTCATTATCAAAAAAAATTCAACCTCATCAAATAACAACCAAATCACTGACAATTATTGTTTTTATAAAAGTCCAAAAATTTTTTATATTTCTAAAAATATTTTTAATTTTTCTTATTCAAATAGGAAAATATTCCAAATATTCTATATTATTTTTTTTATAAAAAATATTTTTTGTATCATAAGAAAAAACAGCAAAAACAGGTTTTTTAGAAGCAAATTGTTTTTCAAGCAAAATAATCTCATTTTTCAAAATAAGTTCATCTCATAGATTTTCTGCTCAAATAGAAGCCAAAATTGTTATATTCATATTTTATTTTAGAAATTAGTTTTTTAGTTTATTAAAAAATTTTTATGCCAACAGATATTTTTATTTTTTTAATTTATCTTTTCTTTTTTTTCCCCCTTTTGACCAAAAGGGGGTTAGGGGGAATTTTTTTTAGTTTCCATTCAAACATTTTCTTGCTTCTGGTCAAAAATATCATTTTGTTGTTTCTGGCCAATCACATTTTTTTATTAAATATTTTTTCAAAGATTTTTTCAAATTTTCATTATAAATTCCATTTATTTCTCAATTAAAAAATCATCATTTTTCCAAAAAAATTTGTAAATTTTTTATTTCTTCTTCCATATTTATTGTCCAAGGATACAAATCTTTTTTAAAAATATTTTTAGCCTGAAAATTTTCTTCTTCCAAATCTTTTTTCTCAAAAAAAGTTTTATTTTTAGCATTTACTTCATCTGCTAATTTTTTTAATTTTTCTTCTAAAATTTCTTCATCACTTTTTTTATTTTCAACTTTTATAGTATTTTTTTGAATAATATTAACTTTTTCTGGAAAATAATTGGTGAAATCTTTATAAAAAATAATTACTAAAAAAGAAATTATTATTATAGATATTTGTAAAAAATCTAAACTAAAAAAATTAAATTTTCATATAGTTTTTTTTCAAAAATCATAATTTATTTTAAAACCAAAAAATTTTAAAATAATATAAATTCATAAAAAAGTAAAAAAATAATATTTTAATATATTAGAAAAAATGGGAAAAAAGAAAGAAAAAAGAAAGATTAGAGAAAAAATTAAAAAAGAAAAATAAAAAATTTCATTATTATATTTTTTTAAAAAATTATTGTATCAAAAACTATTTTTTCAAAAATTATTTTTTTTATATTTAATTAAAAAATATAAAAAACTAAAAATAATAAAAATAATAAAAATTTTTGTTAAAGAAATTTGCTTTATTATTTCATTTCAAAGAGCTAAAAAGAAAATTATTGCAACAAAAAAATAAAAAAAATCAAAAAATCTTTCTGCCTTAGAATTAAAAAAAGTTTCTAAAAAATTTATTTTTATTTTATTAAATTTATTTTTCATTTTTTATTTGCTTTTTAGAGAGTAAATTTTGGAATATTTCAAGTCAAACTCAAATAATTAAAAAATAATAAGCATAAATACTCAAAATTTCAGACATTTTTTTATCTTCAAAAAAAATAAAAAAAATTGTATAACAAAGTAAAACAAGGGCAATTGAAAAAGAAATTCTAGAATCAAGTTTAAAAAAAATACTAAAAATAATAAATTCTAAAATTAAAAAATTAATTATTTCTAATTCTAAAAATAGTAAAAGTATTGTAAAAAAGATTAAAAGAAAAATTCTAATAAACAAATTTTTTTTATCTTTTTCAAAATCTAAGTTTTTAAAATAAAAACTAAAGTCTTCTTTTTTAATAAATTCTATTATTTTGTCAAAAAATACTAATATTAATATTCAAAATAAATATATAAAATTGTTATTCAAAGAAAAATCTTTAGAAAAATAACTCAAAAATAAAATAGAAAAAAAGCTAAAAATTAGTACAAAAAATATGTATTTAGACAATGTTTGTAACATAAAAAATATCAAGTTATAAAGATTATAAATATAGTATACATAGAAATAATATTTTTACAAAAAAAAATAAAAATTATGTATTATATAAATTAAATAGTTTTAAATATATTATTAAAAAAAAGTAGTAACTATAAAAATAGTTACTACTTTCAAAAAAAATATAAAATTACATTCCAGGCATATCCATTCCCATTTGTCCCATAACTCCTTTCATTTTATCAGCAGCTATTTCTTGAGATTTTTTTACTCATTTATTAACACATTCCATAATTGCTTCTTCTAAAGCAGTAACACTATCATCAGGTAACCCAGGAATTAAATCTTTAGTTTCAAAATAAACTTTTTCAGCTTTCATTTCTCAATTAAAAGCAATAACTAAACCACCTTTTTCAGCTTCAATCAAAGTATTTTCTAGTTCCTTTTTTATTTTCATAGCTTCTTGTTGTAATTTCATCATTTTTTGAGCTTGTCCAAAATCCATATTTTTTATGATTATTATATAATATATTGTTGAATTTATCAGTAATTTTTATAAAAAAATCTTCTTTCAACAAAAAATATTATATAATTTTTATTTTTTTTTGCAAATTTTTTGACACATTTTCTTTTTTGTGATAAAATATTTATGTAATTTATAAAATAACTATTATTTTTATGTGAAAAACATTTATAGATGATGATGATGAAGATCTTATCATTATTCAGGATAATCCAGAAGAATTAGAAGAAATTAATTCTAATCCAACTATAGAAAAAACAGAAGATTTTATTTTAAATACTGAAAAAGATAAAGAAACAGATGATTTATTTGAATTTTCTGTAGATGATATTAAAGAAGAATCATTGAAAGATATCACAACAAATTGAACTTCTGATTTTAATATTAATCCAACAGAAGTAAAAGAAGAATTATCTGATGATTTGGATTTATTTTGAGATGATTCTGAAATTTCAAAACCAGAAGTAGAAACTGCAAAAATAGAAAAAATAGAGGAAGATGGAGATTTTGATTTATTTTGAGATGATTCTAAAGTAGAAGAAAAAATAGAAGAAATAGAAAAAACAGAAAAATTAGAAGAAGAAGATTTAGAAAAATTTGGAGATTTAGAAGATTCAATAACTACAGAAGATGTTTTAGAACCTTTAGTAATTTCTTCAGTTTTAGCTAAAACAATTAGTGAATTAAGAACTAAATGAGAAATTGATGAAAAATTAAAAATAAAAAAACAAGATAAAAAAACTGATTTAGAAACAAAAATAAAAGATTTACAAACTCAAGTTAGAGAATTAAATAAAGAAATAAAAGAAATAGAAGAACAAGAAGTAGAAACTAAAAAAGTTATAAATAATCTGGAAAAAATGCAAAATGATAGTAATTCAAAAACTCCAAGAACTAATAATAGGAGAAAATAAAAAATGCTTTAACTCTTGAGTTTCTTTTAGAAATTCATAAAAAAACTTAGAAAAATATTTCTAAGTTTTTTTATATTCTATACAATATTTGAATAAAAAGTAAAAAGAATTTTCTATAGTTTTTTTGACAAAAAGTATTATAAAATTATACTAAGCTTGTTAAGAAAATTTTCTTAAATTATAATAATTTTTAACTTTTTTTAAAAAAGTGTTTAAATATGATATAAAATACATAGAAAAAAAAGAACATAATAACCAAGTTTTGTCTAAACAAATGGAAGTCTGAAACTTGCACATTTTTTTGATTTTAGATACTTTTGAAGAAAAAATAGCAAATTTATTATTGAATAAAATAATAGATGTTTTAGTTGAAGATTTGGTAGAAAAAGATGTTTATAATAGTTTTTCAGATACTTTGGAAAAAATAAATAAATTTTTAAAAGAAATAAAAATAGTTGATGAAGATGAAGAAGATATTAATGAAACTAGCCTTTTAATAGGAATTTTAGATGATAAATGAAATTTACATTTTTCAAAAACTTGAAAAGCTTCATCTTATTTAATTAGAAATTTGAATGAAATTTCTGAAATTACTGACAAAAAATCCAATTTTGAAAATTTTACTTTTGTTTCTAGTTGAAAATTAGAAAAAGGTGATTTGATAGTTTTTTCAAATAAAAGACTTTTGAATTATTTAGCAAAAAGTGATTTAATTGATATTTGGGAAAGAAAAGATTTGGAAAAATCTAATCAATGAGTTGCAAATATTCTTCAATATGAAAAAACTAAATCAAATATTTCTTTTTTGTCTTTAAAATTTTATTGAAATGAAGATGAAACAAAAAAAATAGATGGTTTTATTCCTTTTTTAATAGAAAAATGAAAAACTTTTTTTCAAAAACCTCAAAAAAATTTAACAAAAGTTTATAAAAGAATTTCAAAACAAAATAAACTTGTGAAAAATATATTTTTTATTTTATGAATTTTTGTATCTATCTATATTTTGTATTTTATTGTTGCAAAAGTTATTTATGAATGAAGTTTGAATACAAGTGTAGAAGAAACTCAAATTGAAGTAACAGAAGCTAGAGATTATATTGGTTATGCTATAGAAGCTAAAAATTGAAAAGACCATTCTAATTTTAATATTAATATAAAAAAAGCTGAGGAAATAACGCAAAATATAATTAAAAAGAAAATTTTGAAAAATGAAACAGATCTTTTAATTAGAGATATAGCAAGTTTGAAACAAGACTTTAATAATGTAAAGATTTTTGGTTCAAATGATGATAATTTGGTTGCTAAAACAAGTGAAAAAAATACTATAAAAATTATTGAAAATAGAAATAAAGTTTTTGTAATTTGAGAAGATAAAATTATTTGACCAATTATTTCTTGAAAAGTTCCAGTAAGAAATATTTTTAATAAAATGACTAAATGAGATAAATTTATTGATGCAATTAGTGTTTGAGAAAATATTTTACTTTTAACAAAAGAAAATAGAGTTGTAAAATTTTCTAGAAATAAAAATTTTTCTTATGTAAAAGTTATATGACAAAAAAAATGGCAACAAGCACATTCTATAAAAAAATTTGCTAGTAATATTTATTTAATTGGAGATGATAATCAAATTTATAAACATAAATTAGCATGAGCAAATTCTTATACTTCTGGGGAAGCTTACCTTAGGAAACAAGATGTTTTACAAATTGGAAAAATTATGGCTAGTTGAATAGATTGATGAATTTATATTTTAAAAGAAGATTTATCTTTAATAAAATTTTTCAAAAAATGAAATGTTGTTGAATCAATTATGTTAAATAAATTTCCTTTGAATTATAATTTAGAAAAAGAAAATTCTAAAATAGATATTATAATTCCAGAAAAATCTAAATTTGTATTTTTCTTTTTAAATAACAAAATTTGGGTAACAAAACCTAATTCTACTAATTATGAATCTGTGAAAAATTTGACTTTTTTATGACAAATTGAGGCAAATAAATTTTCTATAAAATCTTTTGTTGTAAAAGGAAATTCTGAAATTTTGATTTTGAATGAAAATTGAGTTTATAAATTTAATTTTTGAGTCAAAGAAAAAGATGACTGAACTTTAGATTTGGTTTTGAATTAAGAAAAAAAGCTAAAAAATTAATTTAGTAAAATAAAATTCTATAATTATGAACAATAAAAATGCAGAAAAAAAAATAAAGGAAGTTTTATTTAAACAAATAAATAAACAAAAATTCAAAGTCTTTTTATTTTGAAGTAGAGCAAAATGAGATTATAAAAAAAATTCTGATTATGATATTTGAATATTATGAAAAGAAAAATTAGATTATAAAAAATATTTGAATTTAAAAATTGCTTTAGATGAATTACCTTATTTAATTGATGTTGTAGATTTTAATGATACTTCAAAAGATTTTAAAAAAATAGCTCTTAAATACACAAAAAAATGGAATTAATAAGAATAGAAAAACAAATATTACTTTTAGAGAAAGCTTACAAAACTTTAGATGAAGCTATGAAATTGAAAAATTATTCAGCTTTAGAACAAGACTGAACTATACAAAGATTTGAATATACAATTGAATTAACTTGGAAAACTCTGAAAAAAATATTGGAATATGAAATGTGAGAATGTAACTTATTTCCAAAAGAAATTTTTAAAGAATTTTATAAAATAGAAATAGTTGAAGATTTAGAAGTATGGTTTCAATTACTAAAAGAAAGAAACACTTTAAGCCATTTTTATAGTGAATATATTTCAAATAATTCATTTGTATTTCTTAAAGAAAATTACAATGTTATTTGAAAATTAATAGAAAAGTTAAAAAACAAATATTTAAAAGAATAAAAAATATTTGTGTAATAAAAAAATTTATTTTAATATTTAATTTATAAAAAATTATGTGAGTATTTATTTTAATAGTAGAAATTTTATTTTGATTAGGATTATTATGATTATGACTAATTAATCCAGGTTATTTTGTTATTTGAGCTGTTTACTTTGCTATTTTATTTTTTGCTTGAGTAAAAATAGTAAGTCCGCAAACTGTTAGAACAAAAGAAGTTTTTGGAAAATATACAGGTGTTCTTAGACAATGATTAAATTTAATTGTTCCTTTTGTAACAAGAATTGTAAGACAAGACCTTTTTAGAAAAAACTTTTCTGTAGAAGTTGAATGAGTTACTTTTGACAATGTTACTGCTTATGTTTGACTTAATGTAATTTATTATGTTAATGATGAATGAGATGATTCGAGAAAATGAAATATTTATAAATCAGTATATTTGATAGATGATCCAAGAACTATGATTAGAGCTGCAATTGATGAACAATTAAGAGCAATGATGGTTACTTTTACACATAAAAATATATTTGCAAAAAGAGAAGAAATAGGTAAAGCAATTGAAGAAAGATTAAGAGAAAAATTGAAAGAATTTGGTTATACTTTGGATTCTATTCAGGTTAGAGATGTAAAACTTGATTCAAAAGTTATGGATGCTATGAATAAAGTTATAGAAACAGAAAAATTCAAAGAAGCAGCAATGAATGAAGCTGAAGCTAAAAAAATAATGCAAGTAAAAGAAGCTGAAGCTGAAAAAGAAAGCAAAATTTTACTTTGAGAATGAATGGCTGGACAAAGATTAAAAATTGCTGAATGATTTCAAGAATCAATAGAAATGATAAAATGAGCTGATAATAGTTTAGATGCAAAATCTATTTTAGATTTTTTACTTGATTCAAGTAGAATAGAAACTCTTGGAAATATTTGAGATAATTGAAATTCTAAAATTATTTATTTAAATGAAGATTTGGAATGAAGACAAAGTAAAGCTAGAGAAAGTAAATTAATTTCAGGAAGTGATATAATGCAATAAAAAGATTAGTTTGTGAAAATATTTATTTACCTTAAAAATAAAAAAATGAATAATAAATTTTATTCAAAACTTTTATCTTTAGTTACAATTGTAATGTTAATTTCAGCATTAAATGTAACTTGAATTTTTTGAGTTTTAAGCAAATGAAATTTTTCTGAAAATAATAATTATTGATACTGATATTGATATTCTAATAATTGAAATTGATTTGGTAATAATTCACAAAATTCTGAAAAAGAAAATATTTCTGAAAAAGAAAATATAGAAAAAGAAAAATTAGAACAAATAAAGAAAGAAAGTATAGAAAATATTACTTTTGAAACTGAAATTTTTAAAAATCTTGTAAAAAAATTAAATGAAAGTTTTTCTGATGAAATGAAAAATGCTGAACTTTTAGAAAAAATTCAAAAAAAACAATTTGTCTCAAAATTAAAAGAAAAATATTTACTTTTTTTAATTGAATTAAAAAAATATGAAAATAATAATTCTACAAAAGAAAATGTGAAAATAAAATTGGAAGAATTTGTAAAAATATTTTTAGAATATAAATGATATTTAGAAAAAACTTGATATTTTATAAAATTAGAAAATGTTATGGTATATATTCCCTACTTTGAAAATGAAGTAATAAATAAAATAATTATTATTATAAATCATAAGTTAAAAAGATTATTTGAAAAAAAAGCCCAGGAAGAAAAAGTAAAAATTTCTAAACTTTATTCAAAATATTTACTTTCATTTAAATTAAAAATTGAAATAAACAAAAGTATTTGAAATAATTTTACAGTTTTTTATTTAAATAAATTATTTTTAGAAATAAATAAGTAAAAAAAATAAAAAATTAATTTTCATCTAAACAAATAAAACATTTTTTATCTAAAGATTTAAATAATTTATAAAAAAAATCTCTAAGTTCTCTTTTTTCTCTAAAAAATAAATTATCATCTTTTTTAAGTCTATACAAAATATCTAGTTTTGGATATTTTTTCAAAATATTATTATAATCAGAAACAGTATATAAAAGCCCTGAAACAAAGGTAGAAGAAATTTTTTTCATATCTATTTTTTCACTTATTTCTTTTACAAATTCACTATAAATTTTTTCATAATTTTTTACTGGTAAAAGTGGTAAAAATCTCAAACCAACTTTATAACCTTTTTTGAGTAAAATATTTATAGCTTTTATTCTTTCTTCCAAATTAGAAGTTCCTGATTCATATTTTTTAATTAATTCCTGAGGATTTAAAGAAAAAGCAAATTCAGTATTTTTTGGAACAAATCATAAATCTAAAATTGGTTTTATATTTGCTGATTTTGTTCTTACTTCCATCATTGTATTATCAAATTTTTCAAAAAAAGAAACAAAATTTTGCATAAATCAACTTATTTGGTCCATTGCTAAAATATCTGAATAATCAGAACTATAGAACCAAATTTTATTTTTATATTTTATATTTTGTTCTAATTTTAATTCATAATCATTTTTTTCTATTTCTTTTTTTTCTTCTAAATTAATATTTTTTATTTTCTGTAAAATTTCACTTTTTATATCTTCATAATTTATAAAATAAACTGGAATATCATTTTTAAAAGCTCATTTTAAAAAACAATAAGAACAATCAAAAACACAATTCAAACTAGTTTTCAAAAAATAAGCTTGATTATTGTTGTGTCAATATCAATCTGGAGCTTTTGTTATAGAATTAGAATTTAATTTTGCTACAATAAAATTAGGCTTTAAACTAGTATTCAAAGGAATTTTTTTATCAAAAATATTTTTATAATTATCTATCCAAATAATATTTGCAGATTTAAATTTTTGCAAAATATTTTTTGTTTGTGGATAATTTTTTGCTTGTTTTTCTATGTAAATTTGCATAAGTTTTTTTATTTTTAAAATAATTTTAAATTATGCATAACTATTTCATATATTCATAATAAAAATAGTACATATAATAAGGCTAATAACTTTTTTCTATTTACCACTCCATACTTTTTTATAAAATATTTCAACAAGACTTCATAAAGCAATTAAAAAAATTAAAAATACAATTAGATGACCAATGATTGGAATTAATTTTATTAGTATTAATATAACAACTCCTGCAACTACACCTTGCCAAGTAATTTCAATTTCTTTTTTTCTAATTATTTTACATAACCATACTCCAAAGATAATAGCTGTATATATCATTGCTATTAATACTAACAAAATATAAAAAAACAATATTATTAAAGCAATTGGAGTTCCCAAAATACTAATAAATAGTAAAATACTAATTACTGGAATAATAATCAATGCTACAAAACCTTTTGCTAATATTTTTAAAGGAGATGTCAAGGCTACATTTACTATTAAATTTGAGAATTTTTTAAATAATCCTACAAAAATTAAAGCTGTAATTATAAAGATAATAATCTTAAAAAATAATCCTAAAATATAATTTTTATTTTTTGAAAAACCACTATCTTCAAATATTATTTTTCCATTTACAATTGTTTCTTTATTTTTTTGTAAAATATCTGCTGTTTTTCAAGAATAAGTTAAAGTTCCATCAATAATAGCTTTTTCTCCTAAAATTAATTTTTCATAAATTTTAGATTTTACATTTCCTTTAATATGCCCATTTATTGTTGCACTTCCTCCACTAATAAAAACATCTCCATTAACTTCTCCATTAATAATAACTTTTCTACCAAAAATCATTAAATCTTTTTCAATTTTAGCATTTTCAGAAATAGTTATATGTCCTCCTGCCACAACCAATTCTCCAGCAATTTCATTACTAATAGTAATATTTCCACCAGCTACTCTGGCATCATCTCCAACTTTTCCCAATAATGTAATATTTCCACCTGCAATAATTAAATCATTAGCAACATCTTTTGAAACTAAAATAGTTCCAGCTGCTACCAATAAATCCCCTTCTACATTATTATTTATAGTTATATTTTTCCCTGAAAGATATAAATTTTCTTCAGCAATAGTTTTTGTAATAGAAATATTTTCCCCTGTTTTTATTGTTGCACTGAAAACAACTGCTGGAACAAGTATTGTTAAAGCAATTATTGATGCAAAAATTTTGTTTATTTTTTTCATAATATTTATAATTTTTAAAAAGTAAATTTATTTTTTTTGTTTTAAAGTTAAAATATATTTTACTAATTCAACTTCTTTTTTTCAATAATTTTTTCTAAATAATTTTTTCTAAATAATTTTCTCAATTTATTGGGTCATTTCAAGTTTGTTCTATAAGTTCTTGTCTTGCTTAAATGCAACTCAACCTCAGTCTTTACCTGCTTTTTTTAGTTCTGTAATTTATTTAGAATCTCTAGATTTTGTAATATCTGTTGTTGCTTGTTCTGCTAACCATTGTTTAAATGGTTCTGCTTTTGAAGATGGAATAGATTAAATAATTCTTAAAATTGTTTCTGTATTAGCACAATCTGTAAACCTCATTTTATTGTCAGATGATAACATTTTCAACTGGTTACAATTTGTAACCGTTTGATTTGATCATTCTTTTATAAGTCTATGTTTCAAAACTTTCCAATAATTTCTTGAATCATTAGAAATATCTAAAACTCAAATTATATCAACCACTGAAAAGCACCACTCATTATTATGAATAATTTTTCTAACTTCTTTTCATTCAAAAAGAGCAATTTTGTTATTTATTTTTTGTTTCATTTTTTTGTGATAATAATTGAAATAAATTTTGGAATAAGAATAAACATTTCCTTAAAATAAATTAAATTGTAATTTTTATTTAAATTTTCAAATATTTTTTACATTCTTTTTTTCTTCAGATTTTATTTTTCTTTCAACCTTTTTTAAATCTTCTTCAGGTAAAACATTTTCAGGTTTTATTCCTCTCTCAATAAGAGTTTTTCTGACACTTTTATTATTTATAATATGTTCATTTGAAATTTCATTTTCTGTTTTCATATTTTTTTCTTTTGCATTATATATTGTAATTTCAGTTGCAAAATCTTTAGCTTTTAAAAGAATAGTTGGCATAAAATCAGCCAATGGTTTAGTTCAAGTAATTCACCATTTATTTTTCATTTCAGCAGTGGTTTTTCAAAAAAGTGCTTTATCTCATTTGCTTCTAATAATTCAAAAATTTCTATCATTTCAAGTTTGTTCATATATAATTTGTGAAAGTTCTTTCTCTGTTCAAGCTAATTTTTTTCTTGCACTAATTCTTTCATATTCCAAAATTCTTTTTTCAATTATTTCTGCTTTTCTAATTTGCAAAACAAAATATTGTTGAGCAAATGCAATTTTTTCTTTTGAACTATCTCAATTCATTGCAATTAAATAACAAGCTTTTCTTGTAAGCATAATATCTCAAATCTCTCTTTGGCTTCATAGTCCCAACTTAACCATTTTGTTGACATCAACAAAATGGTCTACAATATTTTCATTTGAAACTTCAATAGAAGTTTTTGCTTTAAAAATAATATTCTCAAAATTTCTCCATTCTTTGTATCAAAGCAAATACTGTAAATCTCTTGCAAACCAAAATTCAATTCAGTTTTCCATTTTATTTACAAATGATTCAAAATTACCAGTTAATTCTTTTACAAGTTGTTTTTCCATATTTTTTTATTTAAATATTTATTATCTAAATAAGTATATAATTTTTCTATATAATTACAAATTTATTTTAATAAAAAAGGTAGCAAGTAAAAAACATATTATTATTTTTTTACCTCAAATAATAAAATATAATTTTAAAATTTTCAAAAAAATCTTGTTTATATTTTTCATCAGATAAATATTTTTTATAATCTATAAAATAAGTTATATATAATATATCTCATATTGAAATTTCTATATTAAACTCTAATTGACCTTTAAAAATAACTTTTATTGTACTTCAAGTAATTTTTACATTTTTAATTCAATCTGTTATTATAGTACGAATTCATAGTTTTTCTGTATAAATTAAATCATTTAAAGAATTATTTTTAAATTTTTTTAATATATTTTTTATATAAACCCTTTTTTCATCAATTGTTTTTTTATTTTTTAGTTCAAAAAAATTACTTTGCCAAGATTTTAAAATAATTTTTTCATTATCAAGATAAATTTCAATATTTCTACTTATTTTTATTCAATTCTTTATTTCTTCTAATAAATCATTTTTTAATCACTGAAAAATAATTTCTTTTTTAATATCTTGTCAATATTTTTTAATAAAAAAATTGTATTTTTTTGGAAAATTTTCATATCAATCTAGCCCAACTTCTCATCTAATAAATTCTAAATAACATTCATCAGATTTTGTTTTTTTGCAATATCAAAAATCATACAATCAAGCTTTTCTTTTAGCTTTTGTCATATTTTCTCTATTTACTTTCCAATTATTAGATTTAAAATTTAATAATTTTATTTTATCTTTTTTTGTAATTTTTTCTTCAGAATTAATTAAGCTTTTAGTAAAAACATTAAAATCACGTATTTTTACTTTCTCTAATTTTTCAATAAATAGTCATATAGTAAAGATAAATGTAAGAATACAATAAATTGTAATATATACTAAAAAAGTATTTTTCTTTTTTAAAAAAGACAGTAAAATATAAAAAAATGTAAATATTAATAAATATACTCAATAAATCATACCAGTCATATTCCAACCTCATCAAATAAAATAAGAATAAAATAAGTTTGTTAAATAAAAATATTTAATAACTAATAATATAACTCAAATTATTAAAAAATACCATTTTTTTTTCTTATAATAAAAGTAAGAAATTCAAAATAATAATCCTAGTAAAATCAAAAACAATCAGTATCACAAATATATATTTTCCATAGTTTTTTATTAAATATTTAAATTTATTTTTTGATAATTTTTTTTAATTTTTCTAAAATTAAAACCTATTCAAAATCAACCTTAAACTTCAAAACTCAAATCAACTCTGGGACAAGTTTTATTTTTACAAAATTCTTATGTTTTTCATCTTTTAAAACTTCTCATAATCAGTCAAGAATTTTATAACTTTTTCAGAATTTTTCTAATTTTTGAATTATTTGTAAAAATAATTCTTTTCTAGTTTTTCAAGTTCTCTCTAAAATTAAATCATCATTATATTTCAAAATTATTTTTGAAGAAAAACCAAACATCATAAATATCTCTATTTGAAAAAATAACAAGCAGTTCAACCTTTAAAAGCAAGATTTTTTCACAATTCACTAGTAAAAATATCCTGCAAAATTTCATACATTATTTTTCTATGTAAATCTTTATTAAGCATAATTTTTTATTAATTTTTTAACTTCTAAAATAACTCTTTTATTATTATAAATTTTTGAAATTTCTTCTAATTTTTCAAAATCTACTCCTTCTAAACTATCAAAATAATAATTTTTTGATAAATAAATTTTATCACAAATTGCTCTTTCCTTGCTAGCTATTATATAATTTTTTCTATGTTCTAATCATAATTGATTAAGTAAAACACTATCTTTTATTTTATGAAATTTAAACTGAATATTTCAAACTTTTTTTTCTAAATTATCATCACTCACTAAAAAAATCTCATCATAATATTGAAAAACAATAGCTTCTTTTTTTAAAACTGTTTCAAGTGAAATATATGATTTTTTTTTTATTTTTGTTGCTAATTCAAAAATATCATAATTTTTCAAAGCATAAATTCAATAAAAAATATTATTCAAAAGTCCATTCTTCTTTTCCCTATATAAAAATTTATCTAAAGAAGTTTTTGTCTTAAAATCCAAAATTTTCTCTAAATCTTTTTTTGTGAAAACAGTTTTTCAACTATCAAGTATTTTATTATATTTATTCATAATTTCCTTAATATTAAGACTAATTTGTCTTATTATATAGGAAATTAGATAAAATTGCAAGTTTTTTTATTTATTCTCTAAAACTTTACTCCCACTCACTACTTTCTTCCCAGTCTTCTCTTCAAGAGTCTTCCTTGCTTCTCAGGCAACTTCTCATCACTCCTTGCTTGATTGCTTAACTTTTTCAAATCATTTGCTGTCTTTTGTTTGCAATATTTCTGTTGTTGAAGCTTCTGCTAACATATTAAAAACTAATTCTAAATTAGACATATTATCTTTCAAACTTTCCTTTTTTAATCATTTTAAATCCTTATATTCTCCTGTTGTCATTCCTGACCAACCTTTCAAAATTTCATTTGTTAAAATTGCATATTCAACTCACTCTTCTATTCATCTTTCTTTCCATTCTCCTGTTAATTCTTTTCTAATATCAATGGATTTTAATCTTTGCTGTATCCAATTTTCTGAATATCACTTTTTTCTGTAAGTATTTATTGCCCTCTCTATTGCTAATTCTGGATCATAAATTTCATTTATTCTTTCATCTCAAACTTTTGCTAACCACATTTTGAAAGGTTCAGCTTTTTTACTTGGAATACTTTGAACAAGCCTCAAAATTCCTTTTGTGTCAAGCACATCAGTTTGTCTCATTTTTCAATCTAATGCTTTCATTTTCAACTGTCCCAATTTATGGGACAGTTCACTTCACTCTTCAATTAATTTAGTTTTTAAAGCATTCCAATACTTTCTTGGTCTAGGTGTTTCAGCCAAAACTTCTACAATATCAATTACAGAAAAATACCAATCTGATTTTTCTGAATCCCAGATTCTTCTTATTTCTTTTTGTTCAAAAAGTGCTAATTTAGTTTCTTGTTTCATAATTTTTTATTTTTATATATAAATTGTCTATTTTTAGTATATAAAATATTGTTATTTTTGCAAATTATTTAAAAACTCTTAACTATATAATCTATTTTTTCTTCAAAATTTTTATCCATATTTACTAATTTTAAATCATATTTTTCAGATTCTGACTTAAAATATTTTCAATATTCTCAAACCATTTTAGCTATCAATCAAAAAGTTTTTTTATTTTTTGTTCAATTTAAAATCCAATCATTTGAAAGATTAGTTTTATTAATTCACTCTAAAAATAATTCAAAATCTTGCTTTATCAAAAATATTTCTTCAATATTTTCTTTTCAAAATTCTTTTTTTAATTCAAAAACTAATTCTGGAGTTATTTGATATCATTCAACTATAATTGACTCTTTATCTAAAATATAAGTTTCAACTATACTTCTTATTGCTTTTTTTGAAGTTTTAGCTTGCCTTTTATATTCATCAATAATTTTTCAAGCAGAATTATTTTGAAAAAAATCATCATTATTTTTAAATTTTTTTCTTAATTCTCTATGAGGAAATTTTTTTCAAATCTTTTTATTTTCAGTTTCATAAAACACAATATTTTGCAGAGTATCAGCTGAAATATAAGAAATATTCTTTTTCTTTGCTAACAATTTTGATAAAGTTGTTTTTCAACATTTTGGTGGTCATCATATTAAATATATTTTCATAATTTATTTTTTTAAAAATTATTTATTCTTTAAAAACTTAACATACTGTTTTAATAATTTCATTGCCCAATCATAATGGCTTGAAGTAGATGAAACAAAATATGACCCCATAGAAGTTGTTCAAGTCCATTTGTATTTTTTCTTTGTAAATAATTCCTCATCAGAATGACTTTCTATTATTTTTCTGATTTGCAAAAATGATTTATTTACCAGTTTTACAGCTTCATCATAACTTGTATTTTGATATTTTTTCCAAATTTTTTTGTTTAAATCTTTTATAGTTTTCCAAGTATAACCTTTTACTGGCATATCTGGTTTTTCTCAAGTCATTCAGATTTTATACCATTCTAACATCATCAAATGCCAATGATGTAAATGCACTAAAATATCTCTAATATTTTTATCTCTATTATTATCAAATTCAAAATTTGTGAGTCTTTGCTCTTCACTAAAATTATTTATCATTTCAAAAAGTTTATCAAAATTTTGTTTTGATAAATCAAGTAATTGCTCTTTATTTTGTGGTCTTGGCATAATATTATTTTTAATAAATAAAATTAATTTTTATTAACTCACAATTTCAAATATGTTTTATATTTAAAATAATTTTCCTTCAATTTTATCAACAGTTATAATTCTAAAAGTATTAGAATTTATTGTTATTCTAATTTTCTCTTCTACATTTTCGACATAAAAATTTTTTCCTGTTTTTGAAAAAAAATTCTCATCAGTTTTTTTCAAAGTTTTAAATATAAACTCTTTGATTTGTTTATTTGAAAAATTAATATTTAATTTTTTATTTATTCTCTCATAAACAAGCTCTGTATAACAAATATTTTCCAAAATTTTTTGTTTATTTATTTTCATAATATTTTTAATTTAGTTAATAAGTTGTTTTAAATTTCCACTACCTACCTTTTAAAATTATTTTTTTCAATTCTTCTATTTGTTTTTCTAATCTAATTATATCATTTTTTGTAACTTCACCTGTATCTTCTATTTTTCAAATTATTTCTAATTCTTCCTGTTTATTCATTTCTCACATAGCTTCAACAACTATTCATATAACCAAATTTATCATTATAAATGTAGCTATAAGAACAAAAGTTATAAATATAAACCAAGAATTTGGGTAAACTTCCATAATTGGACGAACTATTCACATTGACCAAGACTCAAGAGTCATTATTTGAAATAAAGTATAAAATGAATTTCAAATAGTTCAAAACCATTCAGGAAATTTTTCTCAATAAAAATTGGTTGTTACTATTGCAAAAATATAAAATATTAATCCAAGTAAAGCTGTAACAGAAATAATTCACGGAATTACTTTTATTAATGCTCAAACTATTTTTTTCATTTGAGGAATAAAAGCAATTATTCTAAGTAATCTAAGAACTCTAAGAATTTGAAATGGTCAACTTATAGGTAATAAAGAAATCACAACTATTGTAAAATCAAACAAATTCCATCAATCTTTAAAATAATTTTTTTTGTATGTAATTATTTTTAATACGGCTTCCAGAGTAAAAGCTGAGATAATTATTATATCAAATAAATATAAAAAATCCGAAAATTTAACTGAAAATTCTTTTGATGTTGCAAGTCATAAAACTATTCAGTTTATAATAATTAAAATAATAATAAAAGCACTAAAATATTTATGTTCTACAATTTTTCTTATAAATTCCATTTTTTTAATTAATTAATATTTTTTTGTAGCCCCTTTCTCCCCATATAGGGAGAGAGGATTCAGGTGAGAGGGAAAGACAAGGGAAAAAACTTTTTTAAGGATTATTCTTCAAAAAATAAATGTTGATTTTTCAAAACATATTCAGGAGTTTTTCATTTAGTTTTCCAATCCCACATTATATAATCTAAATAAACATTTTTTCAAGCTTTTGAAATTATGTAAGGATTTGATTGAATAGGAAAATGACTGTGATAATCATTATAAGATTTATCAGGAACTCAAGTTATTCAAATTTTTCATACAAAAGTTCATTTTTTTATAAAATCACCTTTTTTGATTTCTTCAGGAATATTGTCAATATGTGAATAAAAAACAACTTCTCATTTCATAGTTTTTAACCAAATTTGATTTCATCTCAAAATATCCAGATTTATAGCTTTTTGAGTTTCTGTTAATTTTTTTCCATACTTAATATTTTCAAAATCTTCCCATTTCCAATCTTTCACAATTCTAACAATTATTCAATCATCAATAGCCAAAATTGGAGTAGCAAGTGGAGAATCTATATCCCAACCGTGATGAATTCAATCAGTATAATGAGCCCTGTATCATCTTCAAAAATTAGGAACTTTATCTGGTCTTTTAGGTAATTTTGAATTAGCTATTGGTAAAATATATTTGCTTTTTCTTGCTTCTAAAATTTCATCAATTATTTTTATTTTATACATCAATTCTTGTTTTTCAAAAGCCACTCTTGACATATATATTTTTTGTACAAAAGAAGCTGCTCAAAATAAATTTTTATTTATTCAAGAACTTTTTGCTTTATAATTAAAATCTTTTTTCAATTCTTTTAATGAATTATCAGAATAATCCAAATAAGTAGCCATAATTTTTGGTTTTTTGAACAAATTAAAAGAAATTTTTGTATTTCTATAAATTCTTCATAATCTACTTTTTAAAAAAATATTAGAATCTAAACAATTTTCAGAAAAATCTTCTATTTTAAAAACATACATATTTTTTTCCCTTTTTATAAATTTTGTTTTATCTGTACAACTTGAATATAATTTATACCTACTTAAATCAATATCACTAACATAAATTACATAATTTTGGTTTAAATTTTTTGAATCTAAATAAACATTAGAATTTGTCTGAAACATAACTTTTGTATTTTCAAGAATATTTGTAAAACTAGAAAATACCAAACCATAAAATCATACAACAATTGTAAAGGTTAACAAAGGAATATATAAATATTTAGTTTTTTTATTCATTATTTTTTATTATTTTTTAAAAGTTTTTTTTATTATAAATATTTTTTAAAAAATATCAAATTATTTTACTTTAGAAAAAGTAATTCCATCAATTCAAACTATCCAAGTTCCATTTTTATCTTTTACTTTAGAATAAGAAAAAACTTCAGCTGTTTTTGGATCTATATTAGGAATTTTATTTCATTTATAATATAAAGTGTTTTTGTCTTTAGCATAAGAATAAACAATAGCCTCAAAAGTTTTTACATCAACTCAAAAAACTCTAACAAAATCCCATCTTCAACTAGTATATTTTAAACTAAAAATTTTATCTCAAGCTTTTAGGTAAGTTTTGTCTAAAAATTCCACATTTCCATAACTAACTCAATTTAAAACTTTCATAATTTTGGAATTATCATACAAATAGACATTATTTTTATCATAAGCTATTTCAAAAAATCATTTACTTTTCACATCAAAAGAAGCAATATCTTTAACAAGTATTTTTTTTCATAAATAATAAGCATTTTTTTTATCTTTTGCAAAACCAAATTTTATAATTCTAAAATCATTAATTTTTCAAGTTTTTATAGTTTCACAATTATAATAAATTTTTGAAATATCTCTAGCATATCAATCTCATATTTCCTTAAAAGTAGAAAAATTTACTCAAGACAAATTAGCATTATTTTTACAAATAATAGTTCAATTTCATTTTTTAAAAAATCAAAATTCTGGCTCATATTTTTCTTTTGTAGCTACTCCTTCTCCTCCCAAAGGAGAGGGTTGGGGTGAGGTCTGATTTAAAGAAGAAGTTAGAGCTGAATTATTATTTTTTATAATCTTTTTTTCTCAATTAAAAGAATTTTTATTATTTTTATATTCTTCCAAAAATTTTTTATGATTTTTTAATTTTTCTTCTAATTCTCTTATAATTTTTTCTTCCTCAGCTATTTTTTTATCAATTCCTGTTTTAGCTTCAGCTATTTTTGTCTGTTTATACATTTCAACTTTATCTTTTAAATTCATATTTTTTTTCCCCTCAGCTTCTAATTTTTCCATAGCTTTTTTTCTAATTAATTCTTTTCTTTTAGCTTCATATTCTTTCATAGATAAAATTTTTTCTCTTTTTAATTTTTCTTCTTTTTCTTTTTTAATTTTTAATTTTTTCTCATTTTCTTTTTTTATTTTCATTTCTTCTTCTTTTTTCTTTTTTTCTAATTCTCTAATTTTTACAGCTTTTTTTATTTTTTCCTTTTCTATATTTTTTTGTTCTATAGTTTTTAAAAATTCTTCTGGAATTTTAGTTTTTCATTCAACTATATTTTTTTCTCCATTTATTCCTTCTTGTGGTATTTTTTTTCCAATTTTAATTTTAATTTTTTTTAAACATTTTCTAGCTAAAGGTCAAAAAGTTCAAGTATTATTTTTTGGCCAATGACATTTTTCTAACAAAAGTTTTTTTTGAGCTTCCAAAGTTTTTTTATCATAATATCAAGTAATATTTCATTTTAAATATCATAATTTATTCAAAATTTCTTGCAATTTTTTCACAGTTTCTCATTTAGAACCTAAAATTAAATCATCACTTCCATCTTCTTTAAAACTATATAATTCTCAAATTGTTTTATATTCTACTTCTTTTTTTATAATTTTTTTTTCTGTTAAATTATTTTTTTTCTCTTCTTTTTTTTCTGTAGCTTCTTTTTCTCCTGCAGAAAAGAGTTTGGTTGAGGTATTTACTTCTGTTTTTTTATTATCTAAAGTTTTTTCAAATTCATCAACTTTTTCATTTTGACAACTAGTTAGAAAAACAATAAAGATAATATAAATAAAAATTTTTTTCATAAAAATCATAAATTAATTAAAGTCTTTTTTCTTATTATATTAATATATATAAAAAATTCCAATTTAAAAGACTATACATTTATTTTTTTTTAAGTTTAAGTAAAAAAATAAAATAAAATACAACTAAAAAAATTTGTATTTTTATTAAAAATATGTTAGTATAAAAAAAATAATTTTAATATAAAAAAAATGAAGAAAACAAAAATAAAAAAATCAGGCAAAAAAATTTTTTTATTAATAAAAATTAGTTTATTAATAATAATAAATTTTTTTATATTTATTCAAGTAGTAAATTGAGCAACAGGAAATTTAGAAAAAACAAATACAGGTATTTTAGAAAAAAAAGAAGAAAATAAAATAGAAAGTGAAAAAAAGAGGAGAGAAAAAACTCTTGAGGAACTTGAAAAAGAAATAGTTTGAAGTTGAAGTGTTTTGACAAAAGAAGAATTAGAAAAAATTAGTCCTGAAAAAGAGGAAGATAATATAGTAATTGATGCTTATAAGACAAGAAGACAGCAAGTTTTTGACTTGATAGAAAAATCTCCAGAAGAACAAAAAATAAATGATACAAAAGAAATTTTGAAATATATAAAAACTGAAAAAGAAATTAATCAAAAAAATTATGAAAAATTAAAAGAAAATATAAGTGAATTTAATGATTTAAAAGAAGATTTAAAAAATAAAGCAGAAAAAGTAAAAAAATTAGAAGAAAAAGAAAATAAAACTAAACAAGAATTAGAGCAATTAAGAGAAGAAAAAGAAATTGAAAAAAAATTAAATATAAATTACAAAATAATTGCTACAAATAAGCAAAGAGATATTGAAAGAAAAAAAATTGCACTAGAACAATCTAAAAAAGAAATTGAAAAAAATGAAGGTTTAGAAGAAAGATATAAAAAATTAGAAGAACAATTAGTTAAGGAAAAAATCAAAAGTTCAGATAGAGATAGTGAAAAATTAATGGAAAAATTAAATGTTTTATATATTTTTATAGCTATAATATTTCTTTTATATACTCTTAGATTTTTAATTTTAAATCATACACATTTTAAGGCAAAACATACAAAAATTGTAACAGTTTGAGAATTATTTTTATGACTTTTAATTGTAGGTTTTTGAGTTTGGTATTTCTTTTATTTATTTCCAAATTTATATATTTTAATAATATTTTTATCTGGTTATTTGTTACTTGTAAATGCACATTTAATAGCTTCTTTTATGTGAAGTTTAGTTGTTGTAAACAAATATTCAGTTTGAGAAATGGTAAAAATTTGAGATTATCTTTGAAAAATAGAAAAAATTTGAACAATTTATACAGTTATTTCTGAAATAGATGAAAAATGATTTATGCATAAAAATTATAAATATATTCCAAATGTAATTATTGTAAGAGAGTGACTTGAAAAAGTAAAAGATTATACTTTAAAACAAAGAACTTTTAGTATAAAATTGGCTTTAAATAAACAAAATACTATTTTTAAAATTATTGATTATATAAAAAATAATATTTTACTAAAACATATTAATTCAAGACCAAAACATTTGGATCCAGAAAATAATGATGTTTTTGAAATAAAATATGAACAAGAAAAAGTTTGAGAAGTAAAAATCACATTCTTTTGGTTTTCTTCAGAGGGAATTTCAAAAAAAATAAAATCTAGAATTATTGGTTATATAGAAAAAGAAACTGCTGCTGTAGAAGAAAATAATGATGATGATGATGAAAAAAAGAAAATTAAAAAAGAGGAAAAAAAAGATAATGATTTTAGGTTTGTGGGGGTTTAAAATAGACCACCCCCTAGCCCCCTCCTTAGTAAGGAGGGGGGATAGTAGGAAATTTTTTTTATTTTTTAAATTTTTAAAATAAAATGGGTTTAATTTATAATAAAAAAAGATTAAAAATAACCAGAAAAAAACTTAGAAATGAGGCTACAGAAACAGAAAGAATTTTATGGGAAGAATTAAAAAATTCTAAATTTATGTGATTAAAATTCAGAAGACAACATTCTATAAATAGATATATTTTAGATTTTTATAATATAAAATTAAAAATTTGTATAGAAGTTGATTGAGAAATACATCTAGACAGAAAAGAATATGATAAAATTAGGACAGAATTTTTAAATGCTTTTTGAATAAAAGTTATTAGATTTACAAATAAAGAAATTTTAGAAAATATTAATTTAGTCTTAAAAAATTTAAAAAAAGAAATTTCCATTCTCCCCCACCTTACTAAGGAGGGGGATTAAGGGGGTGGTTAATATTTAACATATAAATAATGAATAAAAAAGATATTCCATTTTTTGCAGAAACTTTGAATAAAATGTTTCCAGATGCTAAAACTGAACTTTATTATAATAATGAATTTCAACTTTTAATTGCTATTTTAATGTCAGCTCAAACTACTGATAAGCAAGTAAATAAAGTAAATAAAATATTTTTTGAAAAATTTAAAATTCCGGAAGATTGAATAAAAATTTGAGTAGAAAAAATAAAAAATTATATAAAATCTATTTCTTTTTTTAATAATAAATCTGAAAATATTGTAAAAACTTGCAAGATTTTAGTTAGTGAATATAATTGTATTATTCCTAAAACAATTGAAGAATTAATTAAATTACCTTGAGTTTGAATAAAAACAGCAAAAGTTTTTTTAGCAGTAACACTTGACGCTCCATATATTTGAGTAGATACACATGTTCACAGAGTTTTGAATAGATTAGGTTTTGTAAAAACAAAAACTCCTTTAGAAACTGATAAAAAAATTTCTAATTATTTTACAAAACAAGACCACTCAAAACTACATAATACTTTAGTTTTGTTTGGAAGATACCATTGTACAGCTAGAAAGCCAAAGTGTGAAACTTGTGTTTTTAAGGAAAAATGTAAATATTTTAAAAATAAAAAATAAAATATGAAAAAAAATAATTCTTGATTTTCTATAATTTTTGCAATGTGATATCTTGTGATATTATCAATGATTGTAATAGTTTTGCATGAATATCTTATTCCTTTTTCAAAAAATGTTAAGTGAATAGAAAATTCTTCTAATGCCTATTATCAAAGTTTAGCTTGAATAGAACAAGCTTTATATGATAAAAAAAGTTTAGCTTTATGAAATGAAAAAATTTTAGAAACTTCTGGAAGAATAAAATATAAATATGAAATTTTTGCAAGTTGAAGTGTTTTGCCTCCTGCTTGAAAATGAAATAGTGATTTTGATAAAGACTGGAATAAAATATGATTTTGAGAGCCTATTCAATTAAGATTAATTAACAAAAATATAGATTGGTCAGATGTAGAATTTTATTTTAGAGTTCCTGATTTAGATTGAATTTCATCTACAACAGAAAATTTAATAGAACCAGTTATATGAGAACAAAAAATAATAAATTGGCAATATTCAGGAAGTTGATTTGTTTTAAATTCAAGCACTTGAAGTATGATTACGGTTGATAATATAAATAGTTGAAATATACAAAAATTAGATTCAAAAATTTGAATAATAATTTGAGCAAGTATAGAAAGAGAAAAAATAAATCCTATAGACTCAAAACCAACCATAAATTTTGAAAATTTTGATGATTGATGAAATTCTACAAATATAGATAATTATACTGAAAATATAAATATTACACCATGTTCATCAACAACTTGTACTTTAAAAATATCAATTATTAATAAATTAGTAGTTGAAAAAAATTGAATAAATCAAGAAATTCCATACTTAGAATATAAAATAGTTTTTCCTAGTTGAACAACTGTTCCAACAAGATTTATAAGAATAGAATCTGATTGAATTTCTAATTGATTTAAGAAAAATTTAAAAATAAAAATTCCACAATATACAACTATATGAGCTTTTGATTTTACTGTATTTCAATAATTTCTAATCCCTCCCCCCTACGGGTACTCCCTTTGAAAAAGGGAGAAAATAATTTGAATTAATTTAATAAAATAAAAAATAAAATAAATATAAACTCCTATATTTTCTCCCTTTACAAAGGAAATACCCTGAAAGGAGGAGGGATTACTTTTTAAATATAAATTATGAAAGTACCAGAAATTATAAGACAAGTAGCTAGAAATCTTAGAAATAATATGACTCAATCTGAACTGATTTTATGGAATTCCATAAAAAATAAAAATTTATGATACAAATTTTTAAGACAAAAACCAATACTTTTATTTACTGAATATTCTTGATTTAATAGATATATTATACCTGATTTTTATTGTTTTGAAAAAAAGATTATAATTGAAGTTGATTGAAGTATACATAATTTAAAAGAAATTTATGCACTAGATTTGGAAAAAGAAAAATTATTGAAAAAATTATGAATTAAAGTTATTAGAATTAAAAATGAAGAAATAAAAAACAATTTATCTAATATGTTATTTAAAATTAAAGATGAAATGAAAAAAATATAAATTCCTATATTTTCTCCCTTTGCAAAGGGAGTACCCGTTAGGGGGAGGGATTACTTCCTAAAAAATAAAAAATGAAACAATTTACAATTACTGAAAATGATGCTAACCAAAGATTAGACAAATTTTTAAAAAAATTATTTCCTAGAGCTACTAGAGGTTTGCTTTTTAAATTCAATAGAAAAGATAAAGTAAAAATAAAAAGCCCCCTATCCCAGCCTTTCCCCCAAGGGGAGAAAGGAGTTTTAGTTGAATGAAAATTTAAAAAAAGAGATAATGAATATAAATTGCAAGTTTGAGATGAAATAAAAATTTTTTTGAGTGATAAAGATTTTGAGGAATTGACCTCACCCCAACCCTCTCCTTTGGAGGAGAGGGAGCAGAATAAAAATGAAAAATTTGATAAAAATGATATAGTTTTTGAAGATAATTTTTTATTTATAATAAATAAAAATGCCTGAATAAATGTTCACCCTTGAGATCATAAAACAAAAGAAACAAATGTAATTGCCCAAGTTCAAGATTATTTGTGAGAAAAATTAAATTCTCTAACTTTTAAGCCTAGTTTAGCTCATAGAATTGATAGAGATACTTCTGGAATATTGATAATTGCAAAACAAAAGAATATTTTAATGAAGGTAGTTGAAGATTTTAAAAATCATAAAAAAATAAAAAAAATTTATTATGCTCTTGTTATTTGAAAATTAGAAAAAAAATCTGGAACAATTACTAAAAAACTTTTGAAAATAGAAAATGCTAAAAATGAAAATAAAGTTCAGATTTCTGATTTAGGACAAACAGCAATTAGTCATTATAAACTTTTAAAAGAATATAGCTTAAAAACTCCTGAATGAAATTTGATTATTTCTGAAGTTGAAGTACAAATTGAAACAGGAAGAATGCACCAAATAAGAGTTCATTTAGCAGATTTATGAAATCCTATAATTTGAGATAAAGCTTATTGAAATAAAAGTTTAAATTATTATTTTGCTAAAAATTTTTGATTAAATAGACAAGCTTTACATGCATGGAAAGTAGAATTTTTTCATTATGGAATAAATAAAATTATAAAGTTAGAAGCAAAGTTAAAAAAAGATTTGACTTTGTTTTTAAATAGATTATAAAGTGCAGACTATTTTTTATACTAACATAATTTTTAAAAAATATGCTTAACTTTAAAGATTATTTAGATTATTATTATAAATCTTTAGAAAATTGACATTTTAAAGAAGCAAATGAAAAAGCTATATATGTTATAATGACTAAAATTTTTTCACAAATAAATAAAATATTAGATAAAAATAATTGACAAGTTATTCAAAAAAAAGATAATATTTTATATATAGAATCAACTGATAAACTTGATACAAATTGAATATGAGATTCCATTTTTAGAACTGCACTTGTTAATAAAATTACAGAAGAGTATAATTTGGATATTTTAACACATTTTAGTAAAAAAATTGTTTTTGAAAATAAAGGTAATGATATTTTTACTACTCAATGAAATATTTTTGATATAATAAAATTATGATATAAATTAAGATGAAAATATAATTGCATAATTAGTGTAGATTTTACTCCACTTTCTTGGAAAAAAAAGTTTTTAAGTATAATATGTAATCCAGATATATTTTTAGATTATGATATTTCTAAAGATAGGAAAATAGAGGAAAATCATGTTCAAATGTATTGAAAAACATTTGAAAAAGATTTTCAAAATATAAAAGAAGACACACTATTTAAAACTATTATAATATTATCAGAAAATGTTAAAAATAAAGCTAAAGAAAAACTTAATAAAAAAGAATGAAAATATTATATTTGAATAAATATTTGAGCTAAAAATGCATTGAGAAATTATGTAGGTTGGGAAGAAGTAATTACTAAATTGAATGATAATTATAATAATTTAGTTTTTGTTTTATATTGAAAAGAAAATGCTTTCTGATTAGATGAGAGAATTGAAGAAAAATATAATAATATAATAAATCTTGTTTGAAAAACAAAATCATTATATGATGTATATTGAATCATAAATGAAATGGATTTGAATGTATGACCTGATTGAGGTAATGTAAATGCTTCTGTAGCATTATGAAAAAACACAGTTATAATAGAAAGTATTGTAAATTGAGAACTAAGAGTTAATTCAGATTATGATTTAGAAAATATAATAGAAACTAGTTGTTCTGATTGAAAATGTTATGAAAAAAATTTATGAGATTCTTGTACTGTTAATGAACAATATTATACAAATTTTAAAAAAATTCCTCCTTGTTTAAGCAATATTTCAGATGATATTGTTAAAGTTATAGAAAAAAATATAAAATAACTTATATTATTTTAAATAATAAACTAAAAGGAAGTTAAAAAAAGATTTGACTTTATTTATAAAAATGTTATAAATTAATGAAATATTTTTTTATAAAAAAAAATGAAAAAAACAAATTTATCACCTACACCAGAAATAGTGGTTTGTATATCAGCACATAATGAAGAAAATTATATTAAAAGAACAATAGAAGCTTTTTTAGATCAAGTAAAAGATGTTGCCTATCAAATAGTTGTGATTAATAATGCTTCAACTGATAATACTGGAAAAATAGCTGAGAAATTATTATGAATGAAAAATGTTTTTTGTGAATATAAAAAATGATTATTAGAAGCTAGAGAATCTGGTCGTGAATATATAAAAGAAATTTATCCTTCTGCTAAAATATTATTACAATCAGATGCTGATATTATTACTAATACAGATAAATTAATTAAGACTCATTATGAACAATATCAAAATGATAATGATATAGTTTGAGTTTGAGGATATTATGAAGTTGAAAATAGAAAAAATTCTATAAAATTTTACTATTTTATTGAGAATTTAATAAAATTAAAACTTAATAAAAGTCATTTTGAAAAAAGACAATTTTATTTAGATAAGTGAATTGTTCCTACTTGCTGATCAAATATGTCATATTTATTTAGAACACACAAAAAATATTCGAATTCAAACTTGAAGTGCTTTTGCAGAAGATTTTTATTATATGACAAATTATTTAAATGAAATCAAAAAACAAAATCCAAATGCTTATGTTAAATTATTAGATGAAAAAAATTATTGAGATGATGCAAAAATATTAATATCTAATAGAGATGATAGTTTTTATAGATTATTATTAAATTTAACAAATAAATGAATTAATTTAGGAAAACTAACTAAATTAATAGAAACATGACATAATAATTTTAAAGTAGAACTTGCAGATAGTAGATAACAAAAAAAAATAATTTAAAAAAACTAAGCAAATCCTATTTCAGGAATATTTTTTATATTTTTAATTATAGGATTTTGTAAATCAAAAAGAGCTAAATTTGTAGCTGTTTCTAATTGCGTTATTTTAGCTTGATTTAAAGCTTCTACTCTTAAAAATTCAGGAGTTTTTTTGATATCCTGTCCTGTTTCTATTTTTTCTGTTTTTTTAGGAATATATTGTTCCAAATTAGACATCTTTTTTTTAAGTTAAAAATTAATTATTTATACTAAAATTTTCTAATTTATTTTTTGTATTTTGTTCAGATTTGAGTTCCAAAGTTCATTCTCAAATTTTTATTTTATATTGTTTTCAAATATTTTCTACTGTTTTATTATAATCTTCTTCTATTTTTTTAAATTTTCTCGACTCATTTTCAAAAATCTTTATTAGCTTTTCTGTTTTTTCCTCATCAAAATCCCCTAGTCTTTTTATTAAATCTTTTTTTTCATCTTCAAAAAGACTATAACTATTTTTTATTAAATTGATTAAATATATTATTTCCATAATTTTTTTGTTATATAATTGTTCTTCATCACATAAAAGGAACTAAAACTTCAGGAATTTTTATTCTTCAATCTGAAGTTTGATAATTTTCAAAAATTGCAATTAACATTCTTCCTATTGCTATTGCTGTTGAATCATTTGTGTGTAAAAGTTTTCTTTTTCAATCTGTATCTTTGTAAAAAGATTTTATTCATCTTGTCTGAAAATCTGTCATATAATCAGAAGTATGTGTTTCTCTATATGTATTTTGAGCAGGAATCCAACATTCTATATCAAATTGTTGATAATCCGGTTTCCCTGTATCTCCTGTACAAACTTGCTGTACTTTATAAGGAATTCAAAGACTTTGTACTAAATATTCTTGAATTGCAACCATCAATTTTTGCTCTTGTTCTCCAGTTTCAGCATCTGTAAAACTCTCCATTTCAAGTTTATCAAATTGATGAGTTCTAAGAATTCCTCACATATCTTTTCAATAAGTCCCAGCTTCTCTTCTAAAAGCTGTAGAATAACCAATATATCTTCTTGGAAGTGAGCTTTTTTCCAAAACTTCTCACATATGATAAGGAGCCATTGTATGTTCAGCAGAAGCTACTAAATTCAAATTATCCTCCCCAAATTTATAAGTTTGGTCTCAAAAAACTCTATGAATACTTTCCTGTACATCATTTCTAATCATAACAGGAGGAATCATTGGAACAAAAGCTTTTGAAGAAATATCTAAATTATTTTCTTTTATTAATTTTTTAATAATTTTTTCATCTATTAAAGTTTGAAATACAAATTGAACAATTGCAAATTGCATTAAAACAGCTTCATTTTTCAAATAATAAAATCTAGCTCCAGAAACTTGTGCAGCTTTTTCAACATCAATTAAATCAAGACTAGTTCAAAGTTCCATATGATTTTTAACTTCAAAATCAAATTTTGGAATTTCTCCCCAAGTTTTAATAGTAACATTTTCACTATCATCTTTTCATTCAGGCATTTTTGGACTAGGAGGATTAGGAATTTCCATCAAAAGTTTATTCCAATTTTTCAAATTTTCCTTACTTTTTTCTTCAATTTCTTTGATTTCTTTCTTCAAAATTCACATTTCTGTAAGCATTTGTTTTTTTTCTTCAAGATTTGCTTTTACAATTTCTTTTCAAACTTTGTTTTGTTTTGCTTTTAATTCATCAAAATTTTGTTGTAATTCAATTCTTAATTCTTCTAATTCAAGCCATTTATCAATAGGAGCTTCAATTCTTTTTTTTCTAGCACCTTCTTTTACAAGTTCAATATTTTCTTTTATGAATTTTGGGTCTAACATTTTTTTATTTTTATTTAAATATTATTTATATAATTTATATTGAAAAATCAATAAAAAGCAAATTTTTTTATATCTAATTTTTTCTCCCTTTTCAAAGGGAGTACCATTTTTGAAAAAATAAGTAATATTAGCCTTAAATTCTATATGAATTATAGATTTTTTAAGTAACAAAATTAAAAAATTAAATTTATGAAACCTCTGTTTGTTTGAAAAATTAAAGAATCCTTATGAAATTTTGGGAAAACTATAAAAAGTTGTTTTTCTTCTTGACTATTTTTTTTATTTTTATAAAATAATGACATTATTTAATAATAAATTTTTATGCTAAAAAAAATTATATTCTTCATACTTGTTTTGATTTTAATAAGTCTTCTATTTTTTACTTGATGTATCTTCTATTGACCTTGTAAAACAAAAATTATAAAATATATTCCTGATAATTATCAAGAATATCTAAATATTACTAAAACAGTTGATAGTTCTAAAGAAAAAAAAATAATTACAGCAGATTTAAATGATAATGCTGAAAAAGAAGTTTTAGATGAAACACTTCCTACAGAAAATACAGAAATTATAGAAAATACTCAAGATGAAAATAAAATTAAAGATGAAATAAAAGATTTGGAGGAAGAAATAGAAGAAAATAAGAAAGATGAAAAAGAAATAGAAAATAAAAAAGAAGAATTAGAAAATACAGAAAAAAATTTAGAAGAAAATGAAGAAGAAAAAAATAAAGTAGATGAAAATAAAATAAATGAAGATGAAGAGAAAAAACTAGATGAAAATAAAGTAGAAGAGAATGAAATATCAGAAGAAGAAAAATTAAAAAAAGAGAAAATTATAAAAAAAATGAAAGAAAGAGCTGAAAATAAAAGAAAAGCTTTGGAAGAAGAAGAAAATGAAGTTGATAGTAAAAAATTAGAGAATGAAGAAAAAACAGAAAATAGTAAAAGTAAGAAAAAAATATCTTTTGTTGCTTATGTAGACTGACAAAAAAAAGTTTTAGAAGTAGAAAAATTTTTATGAAACTGAGTTTATTACACTACTAATTGAGGTTTATATTTATGAAATAAAAATATTAAAAAAGTAGAAAATATAGATGCTTTTCAAATGAAAAAAATATGAGATAGTATAGCTCTACTGGAAGAAAGAAAATGAACTAGCAAAGAAATTTATTTAATAGATATAGAAAAAAAAGATTTTTATAAAATTTATGAAAACTCAAAATTAACTATTTCTAGAGCTGAAAAATATTCAAATAAAATAGTTTTTATGTTAAAATCTAATTATATTGATTGATGACTTTTTATATTTGATACTAAAACTAAAAAATCTGAAAAAGTTTTTTCTAATAGTGAAAATAATATAAAAAGTGATTCTTTTTCTTATAAAAGAATTACAGATTTTAATGTTTTTCCTTGAAATATTTGAAATTCATTAATTGAAGTAACTTATGAATGACAAAATAATGAAGAAATGAAAAAAATTATTTGAGGTTTGAAATAATTGTTGAAAAAAATGCTAAAAATATTTGATAAAATTTATTAAAATAATGAATAAAAAAATAAAATTTTCCAAAAACTAAAACTTAAAGAGGGCTTTTGCCCCCTTTTTTAATTATTTAAAAAAATGAAAAATGAAACTAATTTTTATAACAGGTTGAACTATTTCTGGTTTAGGAAAAGGGATTACTAGTGCAAGTATTGCTAGACTTTTAGAATCTAGTGGGAAAAAAATAACTATGATAAAAATGGACCCTTATTTGCAAGTTGATGCTGGAACAATGAGTCCTTATGAACATTGAGAAGTTTTTGTGACTGATGATTGAGGAGAAACTGATTTGGATTTATGAAATTATGAAAGATTTACAAATATTAGTTTATGAAAAGATAATAATATTACTACTTGAAAAATTTATTTAAATGTTATAAATAAAGAAAGAGCAGGAGAATATTTATGAAAAACTGTTCAAATTATTCCACATATTACAAATGAAATAAAAGATAATATTTTGGAAGTTGCAAAAGATGCTGAAATAACTTTGATAGAAGTCTGAGGAACTGTTTGAGATATTGAAGGTCAGCCTTTTTTGGAAGCAATTAGACAATTAAAATTAGAACTTGGAAAACAAAATATTATATATGTTCACGTTGCTCCACTTTTATATTTACCTTTTTCTTGAGAATTAAAAACAAAACCTATTCAATTTTCAGTTAAACAATTAATGAGTTATTGAATAATTCCTGATATTTTAGTTACAAGAACTGAAAAAACAATTACTCCTGAAATTAGAAAAAAAATATCTCTTTCTTGTGATATTGTAGAGGAAAATATTATAGAAGCAAAAAATGCAAAAACTATTTACAGCGTTCCTGAATTATTTAGAAAACAAAATCTTGATAAAATTATTTTAAATCATTTTTGATATTCTTGAGAAAAAGCCAATTTAAAAAATTGGAATGATTTAGTTAATAAAATTCTTTATCCAAAAAAAGAAATTAATATTGCTATTATTTGAAAATACACACAATTTTTAGATACTTATAAATCTATTTCAGAAGCTTTAATTCATAGTTGAGTGGCTAATAATACAAAAGTTGTTGTTAATTGGGTTGATTCTGAAAAATTAAATTTAGAAAAATTAGAAGAATTAAAAAAATCTGGAAAAATGGATGCAATTTTAATTCCTTGAGGTTTTTGAGAAAGATGAGTTGAATGAAAAATTTTGGCTACAGAATTTGCAAGAGTTAATAAAATTCCTTTTTTATGAATTTGTTTATGACTTCAAGTTGCTGTTATAGAATTTGCAAGAAATGTTTGCAAGCTAAAAAATGCTAATTCTTTAGAATTTGATAAAAATGCTGAATATAAAGTTATAGATTTTATGGAAGAACAAAAAAATATTACAAAAAAAGGTTGAACAATGAGACTTTGAGCTTATGATGCAAAATTAAAAAAATGAAGTTTGGTGGAAAAGTTATATTGAACTAATAAAATAACTGAAAGACATAGACATAGATATGAGGTTAATCCTGAATTTTATGATATTTTAGAAAAAAATTGATTAACAATTTCTTGAATTTCTCCTATAAATTCAAAATTAGTAGAATTTGTTGAAATAAAAAATCACCCTTATTTTGTAGCAACTCAGGCTCATCCTGAATTTAAATCAAAACTTGAAAAAGCTCATCCACTTTTTGAAGGTTTAATTAAAGCTTGACTAGAAAACAAAAAAAACTTTTAAATATGGAAAATAATAAAAACTATTAATATTATGAAAAAAAAAAATTAAAAACTACATTAATTTGAGGTTTATTAATATTATGAATAGCTTCATTTTGATTTGTGATTTATGAAAAGTTAGATACTGATATTTATATACAGGCTAACTTTATTGCTGATTTTTATGATGATAGAAAAATTTTGTGATTTTCAGATAATGGTTTTACTTATTAATTTATATATTAATAAATTAAAATATATTTAAAAAAATTTAAACACTACTTAAATTAAAAAGTAGTGTTTTTTTATTTTCATAATTTTTATTTTTTAAATAAACTATAATTAAATAGTTTATTTTTTTGCAAAAAAAGAAAATTATAATATAATAATAAAAATATTAAAAATAATTAATTAAATATTAAAAAATAAATGCTAAAAATAGAGATTTGAGAAAATAATAAAATTCTTAGAAATAAGAGTTTAGAAATAAAAAAAACTGATTTTAAAAAATATTTAAAATTAGCAAAAGAAATGCTGAAATATATAAAAAATCCTGATAATAATTCAGTTTGATTAGCAGCTCCTCAGGTTTGAAAAAATATTAGACTTATAGCTGTAAGTTTACCAAAAACTTGGGAAGATGAAAATTTTCCTAATTATATTATGTATAATCCTGAAATTTTAGAATTTTCTCAGGATAAAGAAACTATGGAAGAAGGTTGTTTGAGTTTACCAGAAATCCGTGAAGAAGTAACAAGACCTAAAAAAATAAAAATAAAATATTTTGATGAAAAAGCAAAAGAAAAAATTCTTTTTTTAGATTATCCAAGTTCAGCTATTATTCAACACGAAATAGACCATTTAGACTGAATTTTATTTACTGATAAAGTAAAAAAGAAAAATTTAACATTTTTTTAAGCTTAAGTATTAGAATATAAAAAAAATAATTTTAAAAAAATATTATGAAAATAAAAAAAATAATTTTAAAAGAAATAAAAAAAATATTAATTATAATATTTTTATCTTTTTTTAGTGTAAATACTTTTGCTGAAAATATAGAAAATATTTTTTCTGATATAAATCCTGATTTTAAATATTATTCACAAATGCAAACTCTTTATAATAATTGAATTATTAAAGCAAATAATATAAAATTATTTGAACCTGAAAAAATTCTTACAAGAGATGAATTTATTTGAATTTTGGAAGAAGTAAATTGTAATAAATGTATACAACCAGAAGTTTCAGAAGAACTGAAAAATAAATATTCTAACTCTTCTAGTTTTTTTGATATTTGAACTGAAAATAAATATTTTTATTGTATAGCTGATGCTAAAGAAAAATGAATTACTACTGGTTATGATGTCTGACATACTTGTAATAATTGACTTTGAAAAGATGAAGAAAAACCTTTTTGTCCAGATAATAATATTAGATTAGAAGAAGCTGTTGCTATGCTTTTTAGAAGTGCTTGAATTTTTTCTATATGAGATGCTAATAAAGTAATAGAACAAATAAATAATTGAGAAATAACTGATAATTTGGCTCTTGATATTAAACCAAAATTAGCTAATGGAAGTGCTTATAGTTTTTATTGAGATATTAGAAAAGCTTTGGATTATTCTATTGAAGAATATAATGAATTTTGAGATAAAAAGGCTTTTAAAATGCTAAGAGTTGGGAATGATGATAAAGTTAATCCAGGAAAAAATATTACAAAAGCTGATTTTATAAATTTAGCATATATTATTTTTAAAACTAATAGTTGTATAAATTGAGTTGCAACTTGATGATTAGATGTTGATGAAGATAATTTATGACTTTGAACAAATATAAAAGTTTTTGAACCAAATTGTGATGTTTCTGACATTAGTAAATGTAAATTAGCTGATTTTAATTGAAAAAATAATAAATTTGATTTTTATTGAAAAGTTGCTTGAGTTTGTAATTTATGAGTTAAACATCCAGATTGATATAGATGGGAATTTTACAATGAAACTACAGGAAATTTGAAAATAAAATTATGAAAATTTATTAATGATTATTCTTTTTTGGAACCTTGAGCATATAATATTTCTTTACAAGTTTATGATAATTGTGGAAATATTTGAAAAGCTAGTTTTTATTTTAATTATAATTGAGAAAAAACTCCTTATGCAGATTGGATTGTTTCTGAAAAAGATTCAGATTTTAAAATTAAAATGATTCCTAAACCAGAAAATTGAGAAACTCCTTTGGAAGTAAAATTTGTTTGAGTAGCTGAATGAAAATGAGAACATACATTTGTTTGGGAAATAGAATGACAAAAAATAAATTGAAAAGAAATTGTTTATATTTTTGAAAAAGATTGAGTTTATAATGTAAAATTAATTGTTACAGATGAAAATTGAAATAAATTAGTTACAAATAGAAAAATAACAGTTTGAGTTGGTGAAAGTTTACTACAAAAGCTAAAAATAGAAGTTATTGTTGCACCAGTTTCTTGAGATTCTCCTTTAGAAACTAGTTTTGAAGCAAAACTAAAAAATAATAATAATCCTAATATAAAATATACTTGGTATGTAGATTGAGAAAAAATAAAAGGTCAAAAAATAAAATATTTATTTACAAAACCATGAAAATATAAAGTTGTTGTAATTGCAGAAGATAATAATGGTAAAATATGACAAGAAAAAATAATTATAAATATAACAAAGTGAGAAGCAGAAAAAATAAAAATAAAATTAACAGCAAATCCACTTATAGCAAAACCAAATACTAATGTAAAATTTTCAACACAAATTAGTTGAGGAGAAGGAAAATATAGATATATTTGGTATATAGATTGATGAGTTTTAAAAAGAGAAAATCCTGATTTTGAATATTTATTTACAAAACCTTGAAATTATAAAGTAAAATTAAAAGTTGTTGATGAAAAATGAAATGTTTGAGTTGAAGAAATAACTATAAAAATAATTCCAAAAGATTCTCCTATAGATAATCCTATAAGCTTATCTATAGAAACTAGTACTTTATCTGGGAAAATTCCTTTGCCTGTAAGTTTTAAATGAATAATTTGATGAGGAAATCCTGATGATTATGATTATTCTTGGGATTTTTGATGACCAACTAGAATTTGAAAAACAGTAGATTATTCTTTTAAGGAATCTTGAACAGTTACTGTAAAATTAACAGTTACAAATAAACATACTTGAGAAACTACAACTTCAACTGTTGTAATAAAAGTTGTAGATAGAGATACTGATAAAGATTGAATACCAGATTTAGAAGATAAATGTATAAATATTCCTTGAGTTGCTGAAAATAATTGATGTCCTTTAGAAATAAAAGATAGTGATAAAGATTGAGTACCAGATGATAAAGATAAATGTGTTTTGGTTCCTTGAGCTGTAACTAATAATTGATGTCCAGTAAATACAAATTGATGTAATTCAGATTGTTCTTGTGATGATGATGCTTATAAATGTAATATTGAAGATACAAATTCTTGTCAGCAAAACTGAGTTTGTATTCCTAAAAATAGTAGTTGAGAACCCAAAGATACTGATGAAGATTGAATACCAGATTCAGAAGATGAATGTATTTTTGTACCTTGAATAGTTGCAAATAATTGATGTCCTACAACAACAGATGGTTTGTGTGATGAAAATTGTTCTTGTGAAACTTGATATGTTTGTAATACTTTGAATGAAAATATTTGTTCAACTAAATGATTATGTTTAATTGAAGATTCAGAAGATGACCCGGAAAACCCAGATCCTGAAAATCCAGAAGTTCCTAAAAAAGATACAGATGAGGATTGAATTCCTGATGTAAAAGATGATTGTGTTTTTGTTCCTTGAGATATTATTAATGATTGATGTCCTATTTTAGCAGAATACTGTGATGAAACTTGTTCTTGTGAAACTTGATATAAATGTAATACTCAAAACACAAATATTTGTTCAACTGAGTGAATTTGTGTACCTGAAAATAGATGTGGTTCAGATTTTTCTTGTGAACCTTGATATAAATGTAATATAAAACAATGAGCTTGATCAGCTGATATGGCTTGAACTTGTGTAAAAATTGATAGTTGTTTAGATGAATTAAATGGTTGAGTTTGAATTTTTTGAAATGCTATGTGTAATACTTGTCCTTGTCCTATAACTTCTGATTTTTCATCTGAAATCAGAGTTTGTGATATAATTTTTCCATCTATAACTTCTCCTGATTCTAGTGAAATTTATTCAAAATGAAAAAATTGGTTTGTTAAATAAAAGCTAAAAAAAAACAATATTTTATATTGCTTTTTTTATATTTTAAATTCTAGATAATGTTTTCTATAATAATTTTTTGCATATTCTAAATTTTGTAAAACTCTTTCATCATTCCCTGCTCCAAGCTCTGTTGGTTTTACTTTTAAAGTAATATTTCATTTATATCAAACTGTTTTTAATTTCATTAAAAAACTTTCAAGTGGTAAATATGAAACTCATCAACCTGCTCAACCTGGTAATAATCCAGTTTTAGAACCTGATTTATCACAAAAATAAACATTTTTTAAAGTAGCTCATAATATTCTTTGAGCTTTTAATGGATCAACTCATGAAGACTTGTCTAAACTCCAAATATTAAGCCCTGTATCTCCAGTTACTCTTTTTATTTCTGTAAAAGTATTATTTCTATATTCAGGAATCACAAACAAAAGCATTTTAGGTTCAACATTTTGAACTAAAACACTAAGTCAAGTATCTCTTTTAACTTTCATTAAATAGCTTGAAAACCAAATTGTATTTTTGTCTGTAATATGAGGTGGAGAAAAAGTAACAGTTTGAGCTCATATTTTTTTTGCTATCCCAACTATATGGTCAACTTTTTTCTTATCCATTCACTTTGTTGGTGCTGTAATTGAAATGATAGGTAACTCAAAAACATCAACCAAAGTTTTCAAATATTCAGCATTTAAAGTATCAAAATTATTTCTTTCAACAACCAAGTCTAATCAATCATAGTTAGCCTTTTTTGCTAAAATAAAAATTTTGTGCATTCAGTATCCTCTTAAACATGTTGTTGATAATAAAAACATATAGATTAGATTAGTTAAATTTATAAATTATTTTTACAATTATAATACATTTTTACTAATAATACAACTTTTTTTATAATTTTCCCTTGACAAAAAAATAATATATTTTTTTGTTTTATTAAAAAATTTTTATATATATGAAAAAATAATATAATTGAATGATATTTATTAAAATTTTTCTACTTGCTTTTTCATCTTAATTAATTAAAATATTTATAATCTTAGGAAATTAAGAATTCAAATGAATAAATAAAACTTGAGGTTATTTTATAAATTAAAAAGTTTGCTTTTTAGCCCTTTTTGAATAAAATTTTCAAAGATTTAAATTTTAAAAAAATAAATATGAAAATAACAATTTTTTGAACAGGTTATGTATGACTTGTAACTGGTACATGTTTGGCAGAAATTGGCCATGATGTTATGTGTATTGATATAGATGAAAAAAAAGTTGAAAATCTTAAAAAAGGAATTATTCCTATTTATGAACCTTGACTTGAAGAATTAGTTTTAAGAAATTACAAAGAAGCAAGATTAAATTTTTCAACTGATGCTAAAAAAGGTGTTGAATTTGCTGAAGCAATTTTTTCTGCTGTTTGAACTCCTCCAGATGAAAATCATAGAGCTGATTTGAAATTTGTAAAAATAGTTGCTAGTACTGTTTGAAAATATATGACAGATTATAAATGTTTTATAAATAAATCTACAGTTCCTGTTTGAACTGGTGAAATTTGTAAAAATATTATAAAAGAAGAATTAAAAAAATCTGGAAAAAATATAAATTTTGATATTGTAAGTAATCCTGAATTTTTAAAAGAATGAACTGCTATTAATGATTTTATGAATCCTGATAGAATTGTTTGTTGAGTTGAATCTGAAAAAGCAAAAAAAGTATGTGAAAATATTTATAAATCATTTGTAAGAACAGATAGACCACTTGTTTTCACTGATTTAAAATCATCTGAAATAATCAAATATGCAGCTAATGCTTTTCTTGCTACAAAAATAAGTTTTATAAATGAAATAGCAAATTTTGCTGAAATAGTTGGTGCAAATATATCTGACATAAGTAAATGAATAGGACTTGATCCTAGAATTGGTTCTAGATTTTTACATGCTGGTATTGGTTATGGTGGTTCTTGTTTTCCAAAAGATGTTCAAGCTTTAATTGAAACCTGAAAAGATTTTAATTTTGATTTTAAAATAATTAGAGAAACTGAAAATGTTAATAAAAAACAAAAAACTAAAACAGTTGATAAATTATTA
>Ga0256834_1000202_pt1 | contig 42625 bp, 39 predicted proteins | sample 4281140metaG_FD_190536 | JGI IMG/M metagenome (GOLD analysis project Ga0256834, IMG submission 190536) | Hydrothermal vent microbial communities from East Pacific Rise, Pacific Ocean - 4281-140 | ecosystem: Environmental > Aquatic > Marine > Hydrothermal vents | place: Pacific Ocean: East...
TGGGTCAGCAGCACCAGAGGCACTTCCGTCTCGCCCCCAAGCGGTTCTTTCTGCTTTACCGCCTCGATGCTGATGCCCGACTCTCCCAGAATGCCGGTCACCTTCGCCAGTACCCCGGGTTTGTCTTCCACGGTAAGCCGCAGATAATAGGCGGTCTCGATCTGATCCATGTCCAGCACGGGGAAATCCGACAACTCGTCCGGCTGGAAGGCCAGGTGGGGTACGCGGCTGTCCGGATCGACGGTAAGGGCGCGGGCGATGTCGATGATATCAGCCGCCACCGCAGAGGCGGTAGGCAGGGAGCCCGCACCCGCGCCGTAATACAAGGTGGAGCCCACGGCATCGCCTTTTACCAGCACGGCATTCATCACCCCATCCACATTGGCGATGAGGCGGCGCTCGGGAATCAGCGTGGGATGCACCCGCAGCTCCACGCCCGCATCAGTGCGGCGCGTAACCCCCAGATGCTTGATGCGGTATCCCAGTTCTTCCGCATACTCCACATCCTGGGCTTCGATCTTGCCGATGCCTTCGGTGTAGCATTTGTCGAATTGCAGGGGAATGCCGAAAGCCAGCGAGGCAAGGATGGTCAGCTTGTGGGCGGCGTCGATGCCCTCCACATCGAAGGTGGGATCGGCCTCGGCATAGCCCAGCGCCTGGGCCTCCTTGAGCACATCGGCAAAATCCCTGCCCTTGTCCCGCATCTCGGTGAGAATGAAGTTCCCGGTGCCGTTGATGATGCCCGCAATCCATTCGATGTGGTTGGCCGCCAGCCCTTCGCGCAACGCCTTGATAATGGGAATGCCCCCCGCAACCGCCGCTTCGAAGGCGACGGTGACGCCCTTTGCCTGGGCCGCGCTGAAGATTTCATTGCCATGCAGGGCGATCAGCGCCTTGTTGGCGGTAACCACGTGTTTGCCCTGGGCGATGGCTTCGAGCACCAGTTCCCTGGCCGGGGAATAACCGCCGATAAGCTCCACCACCACATCCACTTCCGGGTTGCGAACCACCTCGAAGGCATCGTTGGTAATACTCACCTGATCCAGGCCGTCGATGCCCTGCGGGTCGAACTCCCGCGCCGCCGCATGACTGACGACGATATCACGACCGGCGCGACGGCTGATTTCCGCTGCATTCCGGTGCAGCACATTCATGGTGCCGCCACCGACGGTACCCAATCCCAGCAATCCCACTTTTACGGGTTCCAAGCTTCTTCTCCTGTTATTTCAAATCTGTTACCGGGGCAACAACGCCACCCGGTTTTCCTGCAAAACGCCGTCCTTGCGGAACATATCCCGAATACCGCGCACGGCCTGGCGGGTGCGATGTTCGTTTTCAATCAATCCGAAGCGCACATGGCTGTCGCCATATTCGCCAAAGCCGATACCGGGAGACACAGCCACCTTGGCGTCGATGAGCAATTTCTTGGAAAACTCCAAAGAGCCCATATCCAAATACGCCTCGGGAATCGGCGCCCATACGAACATGGTGGCCTTGGGCCGCTCCACGGCCCAGCCAATGTTGTTCAGCCCGTCGCAAAGCACATTGCGCCGGGATTCATACATGCCCCGGATATCCGCCACGCATTCCTGGGGGCCTTCCAGGGCGGCAATGGCCGCCACCTGGATCGGCGTGAACATACCGTAATCCAGATAGGATTTCATCCGCGCCAACGCCGCCACCAGGGTCTTGTTGCCGCACATGAAACCGACGCGCCAGCCGGGCATATTGTAGCTTTTCGACAGGGAAAAAAACTCCACCGCAATCTCTTCCGCCCCCGGCACTTGCAGAATCGAGGGCGCTTTGTAGCCATCGAATACTATATCCGCATAGGCCAGGTCATGAATCACCCAGATGTTGTGTTCCCTGGCAATCTCCACCACCTTCTCGAAGAAGTCCAGCTCGACGCATTGGCTGGTCGGATTGCCGGGGAAATTGATCACCAGCATCTTTGGCCGAGGCCAGGAGGCCATGATGGCCTCTTCCAGCTTCTCGAAAAAATCCACGCCTTCCACCAGGGGCACATGGCGCACATCGGCTCCGGCGATGACAAAACCCCAGGGATGGATGGGATAGGCGGGATTAGGCACCAGCACCGAGTCCCCCGGCCCCACACAGGCCAGGGCCAGGTGCGCCAGCCCCTCCTTGGAACCGATGGTGACGATGGCCTGGGTTTCGGGATCCAGTTCCACCTGGTAGCGATCCCTGTACCAGTTGCAAATGGCCCTGCGCAAACGCGGAATGCCCTTGGACATGGAATAGCGATGGGTATCCTTGCGCTGGGCGGCCTCGCACAGCTTGTCCACGATGTGCTGTGGCGTGGCCTGATCGGGATTGCCCATGCCAAAATCGATGATATCCTCACCCCGCGCCCGCGCTTCCGCCTTCAACTCATTGACGATGGCGAAAACATAGGGCGGCAACCGCTTGATGCGGCGGAATTCTTCCATTTCAGGGGTGGACACGGGAAACCTCTAGCAAGCTGGAAACTCGGGCAAACGAGTAAAGTACATGAGCAGGAAGGAAAATTCAATTGGCGCATGCCTTCCGTAGCGCATTCTTCGTGCGGAAACGATAGATGTCATATTCAGGACTTCCTGCATGCAGCGGAACAAGACGCCGGGTGAGTATGCCCCGGCTACCCCTTCCTGGTTTGCCTGTCGTACATTGACTGCGCGCAAGGTATGATAGCGGCCATGAAATTCGCCCAGGAACACATCAACAGCAGATACCTCATCGAAGCCTATGAGGCCGGCTGCATACGCATCGGCAACACGGAATTCCGGCACAGTCTGTTGCTGATGCCGGAAAAACTGCGCGACCCCTGGGAATTGCAAGACCTGCAGGATCTTTCGGAACGGCATCTTTCCCAACTGGCGGCACACCAGCCGGATATCATTCTTCTGGGCAGCGGGGAAACACAACTGTTTCCCCACCCGTCGATTTTTGCGCCGCTGATGCAGGCGGGCATTGGTTATGAAGTCATGCCCACCCCTTCGGCCTGCCGCACCTACAATATATTACTGGCGGAAGACCGGCGGGTTCTTGCTGCTCTCATTCTCTAGCCTGCCTCGTCAGGATTTCCTTTGGCTTGGCCCCAGCGCCGCCAACACCAGTCCGGCAAGAAACCAGCCGGCAACCTGATAGATCCCTGCGCCGACGACGAATTCCCACGGAAAACCATACCAGTTCCACCAGGGGATACTGGAAGTAATCCAGGAAAACAGGCCAACAGCGGTAACGAACAGCAACCGTCCCATAAAGGACAGCCTGGTGAAAGACAGCAATAGCGCAACGATCAGGCCAGCCGCGAGATCCGTGGCGAACTGCACCGCGAACAGGCGGCTGCTCATGGGCTCTCCTCCCTGGGGACGGTAAAGAATCATTCCCACCGGGCCATCACGATAGGCCTCTTCCCAGTCTGCCAGCGCCTTTTTCGACATGTTTTCACCCGCATCCATCCAGGGAAACACATACAAGCCGGGCTCATCCAGCGCCAGATCCAGCGCATAGCTGATGCTGGTGGAATGAGGGAGTTCCTGCATCCCCATTTTGCCTACGGGCAGCAGCAAATGAATCACTGCTCCCCAAACGAACAACACCATGCCCGCAAGCATTCCCCCGAGCACAATATTCTTCATGGGCCATCCTCTCCTTGACAGTCTGGTAAGCAAACACAGACAATGATTCTAACTGTACTGAAGGTAAATCACCATTGGACGAGATTCCCATTGGCGGACTGTTCGCCTCCCTGTTTGTTCTCATTATACTTTCCGCATTTTTCTCCGGGTCTGAAACTGCGCTGATGACCTTGAACCGCTATCGCCTGCGGCACCTGGCGGAAGAAGGGCATAAGGCGGCGCAGCTTGCCGAACGCCTGCTGAAGCGCCCGGAACGGCTCATCGGCCTGATCCTGCTGGGAAACAATTTCGTCAACATCCTCGCCTCTTCCCTGGCCACCATCCTCGCCATTCGCCTCGGGGGGGAAGGCGCCATACCCATTGCCGCCGGCCTGCTCACCCTGGTGATCCTGATCTTCTCTGAAGTCGCGCCAAAAACCCTGGCGGCCCTGCACCCGGAAAGGCTGGCCTTTCCCGCCGCCTGGGTCTACACCCCGCTGCTGAAGATCGCCTACCCCCTGGTATGGCTGGTGAACCTTTTCGCCAATGCGCTGTTGCGCCTGTTGAAGGTATACCCGGAAGAAGGCGGCAAGGACAGGGTAACCCGCGAGGAATTGCGCACCATCGTGAATGAGGCCGGAGCCCTCATTCCCCAGAAGCACAGGAAAATGCTGCTGGGGATTCTGGATCTGGAAAAAGCCACCGTGGAAGACATCATGATTCCCCGCCAGGAAATCGACGGCATCGATCTGGACGAATCATGGGATGAACTGCTGGAAGATCTGCGGCAAATGCCGTACACCCAGGCGCTGGTGTACCGGGGCAGCATCGACCATGTGGTTGGCTTCATCCACGCCCGGCAGGTCATGCAGGCGCTCATGAACGGGGAACTCAACAGGGAGATATTGCAGGATTTGATCCAGCCTCCCTACTTCATTCCCGAAGTCACCCCTCTCAACACCCAATTATTGAATTTCCAGAAGGCAAAGCGCCGCGTGGGACTGGTGGTAGACGAATACGGCGATGTATTGGGGCTGGTTACCATGAGCGATCTGCTGGAAGAGATCGTCGGGGAATTCACCAGTGATCCTACAGACAGCATCGCCGACGTTCAACCCAAGGAGGACGGCAGCTTTTTGGTGAACGGCAGCGCCAATGTGCGTGATCTGGTAAAAACCTTTGGCTGGGAGCTGCCCACCAACGGGCCGAAAACATTCAACGGGCTGATCATCGAGCAACTGGAAAGCATCCCTGAACCGGGCACCAGCCTGCTGATCAACGGTTATCCGGTGGAAATACTGCAAATGCAGGACAATGCGGTGAAAACCGCCCGCATCCTGCCGCTGCAAAGACGCGGCGCCTGAGCCGGGTATTTCGCCCGGGCGCGCCCTTGCTCCCCTGAACGAAATACCCGGCCAGGTTACCGCAGCCTGCTTCAGGTAATCTCGTTGTTGTAAACGGCCCGTTCCAGTTGCTGAAACAGATCACGGCGATTGAAGGGCTTGCCCATGAAATCATTGGCGCCAATGCGCTGAATCCAGAAGCTTTCCGTTGCCTCCTTGTTGCCGCTCATGATGACGATGGGAATCTCCCGGGTTTCATCGATCTTGCGCATGCGGCGGGTAGCCTGAAAGCCGTTCAAACCAGGCATTACGATATCCATGATAATCAGGACCGGGGCGTGTTTTCTGGCCAGTTCGATGGCGTCTTTGCCATTGTCGGCTTCAAGAACCTGATATCCGCCCTGGGAGAGCATTTTTTTCAAGGCGAAACGCACGGTTTTCGAATCATCGACAACCAGCACCGCCGCGCCTTTCTTCGGCACCGTGCGGAAATTTCGCCGGCGATCCCGAATAATGTGCACGGCCCGCGCCCGGTCACGCCGAAAAAGCTTCTTGATGCTGAAATTTCCCATCGTCCTCTCCAATTGTTCAGTCCATCCATGGGGGGACCACGTTTTCACCCCCTCACTCCCTCAGCAAGCAGCTGCTGCAAGATCGATTATAGGCCATCTTCTCTACAAATTGTCATTCCGGCGCAGGGCGGAATCCAGGGGCAATTCCATGTACAGCACATCGATCCAGCGCCGAAACTTGTAGCCCACCTCATGAAAATAGCCGGCCTCATCGAATCCCAGCTTGTGGTGTAAGGCAATACTGCTTTCGTTGGGCACGGCAATTGCTGCAATCACCCGATGAATTTTCCGGCTGGCCAGTTGCGACAACAAACTGCGGTAGAGTTGCTCACCCGTCCCCTGCCTTCTGGGAGCCTGCGGGTGCAGGTAGACGCTGCTTTCCGCCGTATGACGGTAGGCGCTTCTGGACTGCCATGCTCGCGCATAAGCATAGCCCAGCACCACGCCCCCCTCTTCCGCCACCAGCCAGGGATAGCTGGCGCAAACGCTGCGGATACGCTCCACAAACGCTTCTGTTTGCAGCGGCTGTTCTTCAAAGGTGATGGTGGTGCGTGTGATGTAGTGATTGTAAATGGAACATAACGCCGCCGCATCTTCCAAAGTGGCATCGCGAATCAGCATGGATCATTCAGTATTCCTGAACCTGAAACAAATATTCCTGCAATCCGTTTTTCAACAGCCTGGACTGCGACGCACGAAAACCGGGCATCAGTTTTTCCAGCACCCGTTGCGGATAACAGGGCGCTCCCACAGCGCCGCCGGAAGCGGCCTGGCGTCGCATGACATCGCTGGAAAGCACCTCGAATTGCATCGGCTGCGCCGCCATATCCCCCCGGGTGTAAATGAATGCATGCAGCCATGCGCCGGGATTGCACTGCCGGATGAGATGCCGGCTGAATTGGGGCAACAATTCCTTGTCCAGGTAGTTCAGTCCGTCCCAGGCCAGAATCAGGTCCAGCTTGTCCGCCATGTTCAAAGGCAGAATGCGCGTAAAATCCGGATCCGGCTCTTCTTCCTTCGGCGGGGACAGATCCGGCAGTACATGCAACACATCCCCGATATGATAGCGGCAGCGAAAGCGCGAGAAGAATTCAATATGATTCCCGGACGCTGCCGCCAGATCCAGAATATGGTACTTGTGTTCCGGCTCGCGCTCCAGGGTTGCCACCAGAGAGGCGAACGCCGGGCAACCCAGCTCTTCAGACTGTGATTGCGCCGGCGCAGTATCGTTGACGTTCTTGGGCTTGGCAAAAAGAGCCATGGGGGAGATCAGGTTCTGCTTCAGGCGGATTTGGCGCTAGGCGCGGGCTGTGATGCTTGTGACGCCGGCTTGGCCGCCTTTGCATCCATATCAATGCTGCCTTTGAAAGTGGCGCCTTCTTCCAGGATGACTTTGGGCGCAACGATATTCCCTCTTACCTTGCCTGTAGAGGTAATGGTTACCTTCTCCACTCCATTGAGGTCTCCCGTGAGCTGGCCGCGCACGGTTATGGTGCGCGCAAAAGCGTTGGCCTTGATTACGCCTTGTTCGCCAATGGTGAGATTGTGTTCCTTGAGATAGACGTTTCCTTCCACCTGGCCCTGAATCAGCAGGTCTTCATTGCCGTTAAGCTCGCCATTGAGTTTGATCGATGAACCAATGGTAGTGGTCTGCCCGCTGTTGCTCGCGGAAGCTGGCTTGGAAGCCGCCGGGGCGGCAGCTTTGGGGGCGGATGGCTTCTTTTCCGTCTCTTTCTTGGTTTTGTCAAACATTGTGATTTCCTTTGGATAGTTACAGGAGCCCTGTTCCTGGGCGAACATACCAGCAATATCCTTTGCTGAACCATTCGATTATAGGTAGCTTGCGCGCCGGTTGCCACGCCCTTTTGGAGAACGAATAGACTTTTTCATATTTTCATCCACTACGCAAACTTCGCCGGATTGCCGGCCGTTCAGCGGACTTTATTCAAAAATAACCGACAACGCCTGGGAAAGGCGCTGCACCGGAATCACCTCGATGCCTTTGACCGCCTTGCGCGGCCGGTTGGCTGCCGGCAGGAGAATGCGCTTGAATCCATGTTTGGCGGCTTCGCGCACACGGTCTTCCCCGCTGGGAACCGGCCGGATCTCCCCCGCCAGCCCCACTTCACCAAAAGCGGCAAGCCCCACGGGCAGGGGGCGGTCGCGAAAGCTGGACAGCACCGACAACAGCACCGGAAGATCCGCCGCCGTTTCCGTCACCCGGACCCCGCCCACGACATTCAGAAAAACATCCTGATCCACCATGCCGATACCGCCATGGCGGTGCAGCACCGCCAGCAACATGGCCAGGCGATTCTGCTCCAGCCCCAGGGCCACCCGCCGCGGATTGCCCAGGGAGCTTTGATCCACCAGCGCCTGCACTTCCACCAGCATGGGGCGGGTGCCCTCGCGGGTGACCAGGATGGCGCTGCCACATACCTGTTCTTCATGGCGCGAAAGAAAAATGGCCGAGGGATTGCTCACTTCCTTGAGCCCCTTGTCCGTCATGGCGAACACGCCCAGTTCATTCACAGCGCCAAAACGATTCTTGATCGCCCGCACCAAACGGATCTGGCTGCCGGCCTCGCCTTCAAAATACAACACGGTATCCACCATATGCTCCAGCACCCTGGGCCCGGCCAGCGCTCCTTCCTTGGTGACATGCCCCACCAGGAACAGGCTGATGCCGGTCTGCTTGGCAAAGCGCACCAGTTGCGCGGCGGACTCGCGCACCTGGGCCACGGCGCCGGGCGCGGATTGCAGCTGTTCCGAATAAAAAGTCTGGATGGAGTCCATGACCATTACCCTGGGGCGATGCTTGTCCGCCAGCGCCAGTATGCGCTCCACACAGGTTTCCGTGAGCAACTGCAACCTGTCCACAGGCAACCCCAGGCGCGCCGCCCGCATGCTGATTTGCTCGGCAGACTCCTCACCGCTGACATACAGGGGCTGCATATGCGCCGAAAGACTTGCCAGGGCCTGAATCAACAGCGTGGATTTTCCGATCCCGGGATCGCCGCCGATCAGCACCACGGAACCCTGCACCAGCCCACCGCCCAGCACCCGATCCAGCTCGGACAGTCCGGTGGCGGTGCGCCGGGTGTTTTCCACACCCACCGCGGACAGCGGGCGAATCATGGCGGCAGCCGCATCACCGCTGTAACCCGCGAAGCGTGGCCCTGGACTTGTCCCCGCCTGGGGCATTGTTTCTTCCAGGGTGTTCCAGGCGCCGCAGTCGGGGCATTGCCCGGCCCACTTGGGAAAACTGCCGCCACAGTCCCGGCAGGCGTACAAGGTTTTTGTTTTTGCCATCAGCGTTCCCTGCACTCCCTGCGCCGCACGCGTGAGGCAATGCCGCAAAACAAGGTATAAGGAAGGGTCCGGGCGGCTGCGGCAATAACCTCCACCGGCAAACCCCGCCCCCAGAGAATCACTTCATCACCAACCCGCGCCTTTGGTTGCTGGCGCAAATCCACCATCAGCGTATCCATGGAGACCCGGCCAATGACGGGGGTTCTCCGGCCATTGAGCAGTACCGGCGTCCCCGAGGGCGTTTCCCGTGGATAACCATCACCATAACCTGCCGCCACTACGCCTACCGGCATGGACTCCGGCGCTTGCCAGATGCCACCATAGCCCACGGGCGCGCCGGCCGGAACCATTTTGACGGAAATCAGCCGCGAGCCAAAGGTCATCGCCGGTTGCAGCTCTTTCATGGGCGCGGAAAAAGGCGAGGCGCCATAGAGCATGATGCCGGGGCGCACCCAGTCCCCATGGCTGGATGGCCAGCCCAGAATACCCGCGGAGTTCGCCATGGACAAGGGAAGACCCAGCCCCGCAACCGCCGCGGAAAAACGCTGCAACTGCACCTGGGTATAGCCGTCTCCCAGATCATCGGCGTTGGCCAGATGGGTGAGAACACCTGCCACCCGGGCGACGCCAGGCAGTTGCCGCAGCCGGGAAAGCAGCTCTTCCGCCTGCTGCGGCGCGAACCCCAGGCGGTTCATGCCGGTATCGAGCTTCAGCCATACGGCCACGGGACGGGACAGACGGCTCTTCGCCAGAAGCCCAAGCTGGGCCGCATGATGCACTACCAGCTCCACCCCCAACCGGGACGCCTCGGCCAGCTCCTCCCCATCATGGGCGCCGGACAGCACCAGTATTCGTTTATCAACACCGGCGTCACACAACCGAACCGACTCATCGACCCGCGCCACGGCGAAGGCGTCGGCTTCCCCAAGAGCGGCGACAGCGGGTAACATGCCATGCCCGTAGGCATCGGCCTTGATCACGGCCATCACCCGGGAATGCGCTGCGTGTTTTCGCACCACAGCCAGGTTGTGCTGCAACGCTTTGCGGTCAATTTCCATCCAGGGAGAAAAAGACATCAATCCGCCGGCTCAGTACATGGCTCGCAGCTCAATGTACAGGATCGCCATACACCGGGTTGATATAGTTCTCGAACTTGGTGAACTGCCCCAGAAAGGTCAGGCGCACGGTACCGATGGGGCCGTTGCGCTGCTTGCCGATGATGATTTCCGCCATGCCCTTGTCGGTGCTCTCTTCGTTGTAGACCTCGTCACGATAGATGAACACCACCAGATCCGCATCCTGTTCGATGGCGCCGGATTCGCGCAAATCCGACATGATGGGACGTTTGTTGGGCCGTTGCTCCAGGCTGCGGTTCAACTGGGACAGGGCAACCACCGGGACGTTCAGTTCCTTGGCCAGGGCCTTGAGGCTGCGCGATATGATGGAGATTTCATTGGTGCGGTTCTCCCCTCCGCCAGGAATCTGCATCAACTGCAAATAGTCAATGACGATCAGGCCCAGCTTGCCGCCCTGCTCGCGCATCAGGCGCCGCGCTCTGGCCCGCAAGTCCGTGGGGCTGAGGGCCGGCGTATCATCGATGAACAACCTGGTCTGGTTGAGGATATTGATTGCAGAGGTCAGACGCGGCCATTCGTCGTCCTCCAGCTTTCCGGTGCGGATGCGATGGCCATCGATGCGCCCCAGGGAAGAAATCATGCGCATGGTCAGGGCTTCGCTGGGCATTTCCATGGAAAACACCGCCACGGGCAAATCCGTTTTGATAGCCGCATTCTCGGCGATGTTCATGGCAAAAGTGGTCTTGCCCATGGAGGGGCGTCCGGCCACGATAACCAGATCGGCCGGCTGCAATCCGGAGGTTTTCTCGTCGAAATCATCAAATCCCGTGCTGATGCCCGTAATGGGATCATCGCTGCTTTGCAGTTCCTCGATCCGGTCGATGGCCTTGACCAGCAGGCCCTTGATGGCCTGAAAGCCCTCGCCTTCTTTCTGGCGTTGCTCGGCAATCTGGAACACCTTGCTTTCTGCATTGTCCAGCAGTTCGGCGACCTTGCGTCCTTCCGGGCGGAAGCCGCTTTCCGCGATTTCCGTGCCGACGCGTATCAGTTGACGGGTTACGGAATGCTCCCGGACGATGTCCGCGTAGGCGCGAATATTGGCGGCGCTGGGCGTATCTTCCGCCAGGGCCGCCAGGTAAGGCAGGCCGCCCACGTCTTCCAGCTCTTCCCGGCGCTCCAGCTCTTCAGCCAGGGTCACCACATCAAAGGGCTTCAGTTCTTCGGCAAGGGACTGGATCACGGAAAAAATCAATTGATGCTCGCGACGATAGAAATCCTTGGATCCAACCCGGTCGGCAATCTGATCCCAGGTGCTGTTATCCAACATCAACCCACCCACTACGGACTGCTCCGCCTGCACGGAATGGGGCGGAATGCGCAACTGCTCCACTTCCTGATCTGCTTCGGGATAATCGGGAAGAGGCTCGGACAAAGAGGTATCGAATGACATGCAGGAAGGTTACAGAAAAAATCTTCCTTTGAGAACAGCGGGGAAATAAAAAAACAAAAAGCCACGAAAAGACAATGCCTTATCGTGGCTTCTTATAGTACAACCTTGCTTTATCGCCGAAAACGGCTCTTGGGGCGCAAGGCAAAACCGCTTCCCAGACCCGACCGCCGCGGCATCACTCTTCAGCGATGATAATCACCCTCAGGTTGGCGTTCACATCCGGATGCAGGTGCAACACCACATCGAACTCCCCGGTGGCGCGCATGGGGCCGTCCGGAAGCCGGATTTCGTTCTTTGCCACAGGGACGCCAGCTTCACTGCAGGCATTGGAAATATCCACGGTGCCCACGGAACCAAACAGCTTGCCTTCTTCACCTGCCTTGTGGCTGATGGTGACGCCGCCCAGGCCCTCCACCGCAGCTTTTCTGGATTCCGCTACCGCCAGTTTTTCAGCAGCCTCTTTCTCCAGTTCCGCACGGCGTTTTTCAAATTCCGCAAGATTGTCCCTGGTGGCGGGAATCGCCTTGCCACTGGGAATCAGAAAATTACGGCCATAGCCGGGTTTTACTGCAACCTTGTCGCCCAGATCACCCAGACCACTCACTTTATCCAGAAGAATCACTTCCATTTTACTTGCACCTCATTAGGTCTTACTCGTCACCCTTGGGGTTGCGAGCCCGGACTCTCGCCCGAAAATTCAACCAGCCATCGGCATAACCCGCAGCGGATACCGCTGTAAAACTCGCCGGCATGCCAATAACCAACAATACATAAAATCCGATCAACCACCCCTGATTGCCCTTGAACTCCTGTACCAGGCCATGCACCAGGGCCACCCCCTGTAAAAAGAAGGCGGTCATACCCACCAGCGCCAGCTGTACGGAAAATCCCGGCGTGTCCGACAGGCTGCCCGCCACCAACAGCAGGGGCACCAGAACCAGCAACCAGCGCCCCAGACGCAATTGCCGAAGTTCTTCGGCGAAACCGCCCGGATTGTACAGGGCTGCCTGCCAGCTCCTGGCCAGAAACAGGGACAGGGAAAGCTGCAAAAACCAGGCCGCTCCCATGCCACCCGCCATCCAGGGAGCCATATCCGCCACCATGGTCTTGCGGTCGGCCTCACTGACCACCCTGGCATCCATGATCTGGGCGCTGTACTCTTCCAGCAGGCCGGACCAGAACAGAACCACATCATCGAGCAACAGATATTGCAGGCCGATAATCACCGCCCCCAGCACCACCGCCACCTCAATCACCAGCCGCAGGGAACGGGTGATGCGCAACACTTCCCCCAACACCAGCATGGGCAACCACAACAGGGCGCCCACAATCGCCAGGGACAAGGGCTGGCCAAACAACAGCGTCCCCAGAAAGGAAAGCGCCACGACCCCCAACACCACGACCAGCAGTCCTTCCTGTACGCCTTTTCTCAGAACCACCAGGGCAACGACCGCCGAGCTGGCAATTCCCAAGGGCGTAATCAGCAGGGCCAGTACGGTAAACACGGAAGCTACCATGACGGCCTGCATACGGCCTTTCATGATGAAGGCGGCCAGGGCTTTCATCAGGCTTTCTTTGACCTGAAACCGCGGGGTCGCCAGGGCATATGGCGCAAGCCCCGAACCCGCGGATTCAGGTTTAACACAGCACCGGCGGGCAGAGGCTCGTCAGGCTGCAAATTCCACAGAGAGTTTCTCACTCTTTCCTCTTGAACAACAAAACCATACAAGGCTTTGTTGATTTTATATGGAAGTCTATTTGTGAGAATCGGTATAAGGCATCAGGGCCAGGAAACGCGCGCGCTTGATGGCTGTGGCCAACTGGCGCTGATACTTGGCGCTGGTGCCGGTAATGCGGCTGGGCACAATCTTGCCCGACTCGCTCACATACTGCTTCAGCAGGCCAAGATCCTTGTAGTCGATCTCGGTAATGCCTTCCACGGTGAAACGGCAATATTTTCTACGACGCATATAACGTGACATATTCTTAATCCTCTCGGGTATCAGGCTGCAGCTTCGGGAGCCGCGTCTTTCTCTTCGGCCTTGGCCAGCAGAGAGGGTTCGGTCAGGGCGTCATCACGACGGATGGTCAGATGGCGAATCACCGCATCATTGAAACGAAAAGCAGTTTCCAGGTCTTTCAGGGTGCTGCTTTCGCATTCGATGTTCATCAGCACATAATGCGCCTTGTGCAGTTTATTGATGGGGTAGGCAAGCTGACGGCGGCCCCAGTCTTCCAGGCGATGAACCTTGCCGCCATCTTCATTGATGCTGGCAATATAACGCTCGGTCATGGAGGGCACTTGCTCGCTCTGGTCCGGATGAACCATAAAAACGATTTCATAGTGTCGCATTGTAGCTCCTTATGGCTAGTAAACAGCCTCCCGCATATCGCGGTGAGGCAAGGAGGATCGGCCCGAAAGCCGGTCAGGAGCGCGGATTTTAGGAGAACAGCGAGGGGATTTCAAGCTTTTTCAAGTATTTGAACGGCTTCTTGCCGTCAACCAGTAAACCCGGCGGCCAATGATGTCGTCCTCAGCCATTCACGAAGCCAATGGGGCATATCCCTTGTTGGCAAACAGGTATTCCCGGATTTCCTGCGCCGGCATGGGCTTGCCCAGGAAATACCCCTGCACTTCATCACATTCCTGGGAAAGCAACAGCTCATATTGCTCGGCGGTTTCCACGCCCTCCGCCACGACTTCCATTTCGAGATCATGCGCCATGGTGATAATGGCCGAGGTGATGGCGCGGGAACCGGAGCTGCTGTCCAGGTTGCTGACAAAGGATTTGTCGATCTTGAGCCGGTCAAAGTGGAAACGGGTCAAATAGCTCATGGCGCTGTAGCCGGTGCCAAAATCGTCGATAACCAACCCTATACCCATTGCCTGGATCTGCCGCAAAACGGTTTCCGCCAATTGGTCATCGGACAACAGCAGATTCTCCGTAACCTCGAAATCCAGCATTCGGGGATCAAAGCCAGTATCTCCGAGGATTTGCCGGATTCTTTCAATGAGGTCGATGCTGCCCATTTGCCTGGGCGAAAAATTGTAGGAAAGACGCAACACGAAACCAAGCTTTCGCCATTGCTGCAGCTGCGCACAGGCTCTGTGCAACTGCTGGTAGCCCATTTCGGCAATCAGGCCCACCCTTTCCGCCACCTCGATGAACTCATCGGGACTCACATAAAGATTGTTGGTATCCCGCAAGCGCGCCAGGGCTTCCACGCCAATGATTTTCAGGCTGGAGGCCTGTATCAAAGGCTGGTAGAAAACCTCAAACCCTCCTGACTCCAACGCCTGGTGCAACAGGGATTCGATCTCCAGCAGGCGGCTGGCCTTGTCCTGCATACCCGCGGCATAGTAGGCGATCCGTCCCCCGCCTTCTTTTTTGCCGCGATGCATGGCGGTGCCGGCACAGCCGATCAGTAACGCCGGATTGTCGCCATGCGCCGGGTAGATACTCACCCCCAGGGTGAGCGAAATGCGCATCTCCTGACCCATAACCTGCAATGGCCGCGAAAACAGGGTAAACACCAACTCCACCATTTCCTCTATGGGGCGGTCGATCTTCCCCTCTTCCAGGATCAGCAAAAACTCGTCCGCGCCAATATGGCCAATTTCCACCTGCCCCCCGAGAAGCGTGTGCAGTTTGTACGCCACTGCCTGCAGCAACTGGTTGCCGGTATCGATGCCACGCACTTCGTTGATCCGGGAAAAATGATCGATATCGAAATCGATAACCGCTACCTGCATATGGGATTTGGCCGCCCTTTGCAAGGCGCTTTCCAGGTGTTTCACGATCAAATCCTGGTTTGGCAGATCCGTAAGAATATTGTGCGTCTCCCGGTGAGTGACCGCATTCGCCAAGGCATATTCCTTACTCACATCCGTCAACACCATTACACTCGTCTGGGCGCCGCCTTCCGCACCAGGTACAGTGCTCAACGCCATATGTACCTGATATTCCTCGCCCCGTGCATTTTTCAGGGCCAGGATATGATCGAACAGCGGCTGCCTGTGTCGCAGATATTCCCGCAGGGAGAACCTGTGGCCACTGGCATTGTGCGTCAGCCGGAATACTTCGTCCACCGGTCTGCCCTCCGCCTTGCCTGCTTCCACACCGGAAAGTTTTTCCGCCATGGGGTTGCACTTGCGAATACGCCCCTGCTCATCCAGGTGAACAACGGCATCGCCGATTGCCGTCAGCGCTGTTTGCGAGAGTTGCCTTTCCTCGAACAACGCTTGCAGCAGCCTTCTCAGTTGGTGTCCATTTGCAATAAGGAAAAAAAGCACAATACTCAGCAGCATTACCCCAGGCGGATACCAATACTGGAGCCGGGAAAGCAGCAGGTAAGCCACCCCCAGCACAACAAAGGACAACAGGGGAATGCCATAGATATACCCCCAGCCGCGGGGCCGGTACCACAGCACCATCAGCACAACCAACAGCGCATTGAACAGGTATTGCTGATTCAGGGATGCGGGAACAATCAGCTTGTTTTGCAGCAGCGCATTCAGCACATAGGCATTGAATTCCACCCCGGCAACCGGCCGGCCGGAAGCGGAAATCGGCGTTGGAATATTGTCCCCCAAACCGGATGCGGTAGCGCCAACGAGCACATATTTGTTGTGAAACCTGCTCTCCGGCACGGCTCCGCTCACAACATCCACATAGGAAACCACTGCAAGATCCTCACTGGAGGAGGGAAAAGGAACCAGCACCTGATGATGGCGCCGCCATACGCCGGAAACCGTTTTGGTATACACAGGCGTCTGTCCGGATTTGGGAAGAGGCTTTGCGGCTGGCCATCCGCCTCCCACCTGGGCCATGGCCAGGGGCAGCGCCGGCCAACGGGGCCTGTCCAGACCGGCCATGAGGAAGGCGGATCGGGCAATGCCATCGGCGTCCAGCTCCGTATCCACATGCCCCAGGGCGGCAGCCGCCTGATGCAGGGCAAACATGGGCAGGCTTTCTCTGAGTCCGGGTTCGGCGCTGTATTGCTCCAGCACCACGGGCAGCACCACCAAGCCGCTCTCCCGCACTGCGCGCACCAGGCGGATATCGTCGTCCGGATGTTGCAGATCCGGCTCTGCGAAATTGATGTCCATGGCAATGACCGCAGGTTGTCCCTGCATCAGCGCCTGCAGCAAATCCACATGGTAACTGCGGGGAAACGGCCAGCGCCCCAGGCTGGACAGGCTCTTGGGATCAATGGCCACAATGACAACATCCTCCAACACCGGGATGTCCATCTGGCGGATGAAGCCGTCATAGATCAGGTTGTCCAGGTTGGACAGCCAGCCCCGCCAGGTAAAGAGCAACACCAGGCACAGCAAGACGGAACCGATGATCAGCCGCAAGCCCCAATCTGTTCTGCGTCGTTCAGACATTCACAAAGCCGTCAATATGGTTGCAATCACAGGCAGGCCAAAGCGGAACCATCCATCGCCTGTATTTGGAGCCTCCAGCACCAGTACCCCCAAATGTTTTTCCTTCTCCTCATGTCTTGATTGGCGCGATTTCAGGCGCATCAGAGATTATCGGACTCGGTTTACAGGCCCAAACACCTCGCTTGCGCACTCCGCCCGTAGGCGCGCCGAATCAAGTCTCCCCGCGTTGGCGCACGGCTTCAAACAAACTCGCGGCCGCGGCTACTGACACATTCAGGCTTTCCACTACTCCCGCCATGGGGATAGACGCCAGCAGGTCACACTGTTCACGCACAAGACGCCGCATGCCCTTTTCCTCGCTGCCCATCACCATCACCAGCGGCCCCTTCAGATCCACCTGATACAGGGATTGGCCGGCTTCTCCGGCCAGTCCCACCACTCGCAAGCCACAGGCCTGGCGCAATTGCCGCAGGGTGCGCGCCAGATTGGTCACCTGGATGAAAGGCATGGATTCCGCCGCACCGCTTGCCACCTTGCAGGCCACGGGAGTGAGTCCCACGGCCCGGTCTCTGGGCGCAATGACCGCATGTGCGCCCGCTGCATCCGCCGTGCGCAGGCAGGCGCCCAGGTTGTGTGGATCTTGCACGCCATCGAGCGCCAGCAGGAAAGGCGGCTCCCGCAGTTCTTCCAGCAGCCGATCCAGGCAGTCCTCTCCCCTGGCGGCGGGCATGGCGGTTCTGGCCACCACCCCCTGATGCCGGGCGCCGGGCGCCAACTGCTCCAACTCGGCCTTGTCTGTGGCGAATATCTGCACGCCAGATTTGCGTGCTTGCGAAAGCAGTTGCCCCAGACGCCGGTCATTGCGCTTGCTGTCAAACCAGATCCCCTGAATTTGCTCCGCCCCGTGCTTCAGGGCAGCGCGCACGCTGTGAATACCCGCAACATAGCGGGAGTTTTTGCTCATTGCCGCCGCTTTCGCCGTCCGGAGCGGCGCTTCTTCCCAGTCTTTTTCTGGCTTGCCGGTTTTTCACTGCGATCCGCCAGCGCAAGATCGATCTTGCGGTCATCCATATTGACCGCTGCTACCACGACCCGTATGGAATCGCCAAGGCGATAGGTTTTGCCGCTGCGTTCTCCCACCAGCTTGTGGGCGATGGGGTCGAAATGAAAGAAATCATGATCGAGGGAGGTGACATGCACCAACCCCGTGATGTACACGTCCTTGAGCTCCACGAACACGCCAAAGCTGTTGACACTGACGATGAGTCCGTCAAACGGCAGGCCCACCTTGTCCAGCATGAATTCACATTTCAGGGCATCGGCGGAATCCCGGGTGGCCTCGTCCGAGCGGCGTTCGGTCATGGAGCAATGTTCGCCCATGGTGGCGATTTGCGGAAACGAATACTCGAAGGTATCCGCCCGGCCATCGATGAGCAGATGCCGGATGGCCCGGTGCACCAGCAAATCGGGATAGCGGCGAATGGGGGAGGTAAAATGCGTATAGGCGGGAAACGCCAGGCCAAAATGGCCGATATTCTCGGACGAATAGATGGCCTGCATCATGGAGCGCAGCAATACTGTCTGGATCATGTGCGCATCCGGGCGATCCTTGATCTGTTCTATCAGCACTGCATAGTCCTTCGCCGTGGGCTTGTCACCGCCGTTGAGCCGCAAGCCCAGCTGCGCAAGAAACTGATGCAAGTCGTTGAGCTTGTCTTCACTGGGGCGCTCATGCACCCGGTACAGCGCCGGGATCTTCTTGCGCAGCAACAGTCGCGCAGAGGCGACGTTCGCCACCAGCATGCACTCCTCGATGATGCGGTGGGCATCATGCCGCACCGTGGGGACAATGCCGCTCAGCCGGCCGTCGTCGTCAAAGACAAAGCGCGTCTCCACCGTATCGAAATCGATGGCTCCCCGCTCCTTCCTGCCCTCGTGCAAGGCGTGATAGAGACGGTTCAGTTCCTCGAGATGAGGCAGCAAGGCTGCATGTTTCTTGCGCAGCTTCTTGTCGCCGCCGAACAGCATGGACTCCACTTCATCGTAGGTCAGGCGCGCATGAGAGCGCATCACGGCCTGCAGGAAACGCGACCGCAGGATTTTTCCTTCCTTGCTGATGTACAGCTCCGCAGCCATGCACAGGCGGTCGACCTCGGGGTTCAGGGAACACAGGCCATTGGACAGGATTTCCGGCAACATGGGGATCACCCGGTCGGGGAAATAAGTGGAATTTCCGCGTTTGTAGGCTTCCCTGTCCAGGGCTGAATCCACCGGCACATAAGACGAAACATCCGCGATGCATACCAGCAGCTTCCAGCCCTTGCGGGTGCGTTGGCAGTACACGGCGTCGTCGAAATCCCTTGCATCCGCGCCATCGATAGTGACCAGAGGCAGCTTGCGCAGGTCGATACGCCCCTCCTTGGCCGAATCGGGAACCTCTTCTTTCAGCGCCGCGATTTCCTGCTCCACCTCCTCGGGCCAGATCACGGGGATTTCATGCGCGCGAATGGCGACATCCGTCTCCATGCCTGGCGCAAGGTGATCGCCAATGATCTCTATCACCCGTCCAATAGGCTGACGCCATTTGGTGGGTTGTTCGATGATCTCCACCACCACCATCTGGCCTTCCTTCACCCCGTTGAAATGTTCATCCGGGATAATGACGCGGTGCGTCATACGCTTGTTGTCGGGAACCAGAAAACCCACGCCGGCTTCCACATGGATGCGCCCGACCACCTGGGTATGGGCGCGCTCCAGGATTTCCACCACGGAACCTTCCCTGCGCCCGCGCCTGTCCACGCCGGTGACCTGCACCACCACCCGGTCATCATGCCACAGGGGGCGCATCTCCCGCGGGGACATGAACAGATCCTCCCCCCCCTCGTCCGGGCGGAGAAAACCAAAGCCATCGGCATGGGCGATGATCCGTCCGGCAATCAGGTCTTTCTTGTTCACCACGCACAGACCACCGCGGCGATTGCGCACGATCTGCCCGTCACGGAGCATGGCCTTGATTCGGTATGACAATGCTTCCACCTGTTTGGGGTCTTTCAACCCCAGCAGCGGAGCAAGATCTTCGAATTTCAGGGGAATCCCATGGGCTTCCATGGTTTCAAGGATGAATTCCCGGCTGGGAATGGGATTTTCGTATTTGCGCTCTTCCCGGGCGCGATAGGGATCACGTTTTTGTGATTTGTTCTTCTTTCTCGACTTGGCCACAGGCCTGCTTACCTTCAACGTATCTTATTCATCAAAAACACATTATACGCGCTTGCCTTGTTCAATACTATTCACCCGGAGGCTGAGGGCGACATCGTTCGTTGCCGGGTGAATAAAATTATGCCTCAAATCAAGGCCGCGTCAGACAAGCTTGTTTAAAATGAAGATGTACACACAAACCCAAGGAGTAGAAAATATGATCAAGCAAGTGGAAGGCGATATCCTGCTCACCAAGGCGCAGGTGATTGCCCATGGCGTTGCCGCCATGGATCCCATGAACCAGGGGCTGGCCAAATCGTTGCATGAAAAATATCCCGCCATGCACAAGGATTTCCATCACTGGTGCCATCAGCAGCATCCCAAGCCCGGCGCGGCCTGGATGTGGGGAGGCCCTGATGGCCTGCGCATCGTCAACCTGATCACCCAGGGCGGCGGCTATGGGCATGGCGGAAAACCGGAACCGGCCACCATCCCGTACGTCAATCATGCATTGAAAGCCTTGCGCAAAATGGCGGCCAAGGAAAAGTTTACCTCCATCGCCCTGCCTCGCCTGGCTACCGGGGTAGGCGGGCTGAATTGGGCTGACGTGGAACCGCTCATCCATAAGCATCTCGGCGACCTGGATATTCCCGTCTATGTATATGCCGTTTATCGCGCCGGCATACAGGCCCGGGAAGCCTAGGGCCTGTAAAGTGTAACCAGGCCACGGCTTGCTGTCCGCCCTCACACTGATCTTGCCGTCGGGAGACGGCATCTCCTCGATCACCAATGGCTCGTTGATCCAATCGGAAATCCGCCCCTGAACAGCGATCTCAGCGTGACCATCGGACTCCCGAGTGAAACATCCGGCCAGATCGAATATTTTGACCCGAAGCATTTACCCATGGCAAAACTCTGTGGGATCGCTTACTGCTGAAGCAGAGGTTGACAGCCACGGTCGCAACTTGTACAGTGCGCGCCTCAAGTAGAAGGTCAAGGCCTTCACTCTTGCCGAGGTGGTGAAATTGGTAGACACGCTAGCTTCAGGTGCTAGTGGGGGCAACCCCGTGGAGGTTCAAGTCCTCTCCTCGGCACCACTAGACAAGCAAAGGGTTACGTGAAAGCGTGGCCCTTTTTTGTTTCAGACACACAAAACCCGCAGCCTCCTCCTTTCCCGGCGCATGCTTGAGGGGGTTTCTCTGACATGAAGAAAGGACGCCAACCGTGGAATCCCGTTGCGGGAGAACCCTTGGTACTTGAAGGCAATCCGGCTGCCAATAGCCGGTGGCGAGGCGCGCTCCCGGTCGGTCAGACCGGAACCGATATAAAAACGCTTTCCTCCTTCGATTTCCACCCACAGGGCGCCGATCATGCCCTCAAGCCGGCCCTTCCATGTCATCAAACCGCTTTCTCTTGATGGCGTTGGCGCTGCGGCCTGTTTCACATGGGAGATCAGGGCGCCTCAGCACCAGCCCCTCGCCACCGGCAGCAACAGAAGTTCCGGCTCCACGCCCTGCGCGAACAGGGGAAACAACAGCGATGGCCAGAACAGGCGGCTCCTCGTATTTTTCATTGATCACTTCTCCTTGTAGATCGCTTCTGCATTCCATCCGGGAATAGTGTACTGCGCCAGGATAGGCTATGCTATGGATGCACTTTATCCCGGGAGCATTCAATCATGCAGCGATCAACCAGTATTGTCTTGAGCAGCCTGCTCATTTTTTGCGCGCAATCCGGCATGGCGTTGGAGCTGTCGAGTCCGGACATCTCCGATCAGACACGCATGGCGAAGCAGCAGGAATACCAGGGCTTCGGCTGTGATGGCGAAAACATCTCTCCCGCCCTCAGCTGGAAGGATGTTCCCCCTGAAACCAAGAGCTTCGCCCTGACGGTCTATGATCCCGACGCGCCCACCGGCAGCGGCTGGTGGCATTGGGTGGTGTTCAACATTCCTGCGGATACCAGAGCCTTGCCCAAAGACGCCGGCAACCCGGCACGCAAGCTTCTGCCCGCCCAGGTGGTGCAGTCGCGCACGGATTTCGGCACGCCCGGCTACGGAGGCCCCTGTCCGCCCAAAGGGCATGGCACACATCATTACCACTTTACCCTGTATGCCCTGGATGTGGAAAAACTGCCTCACGGCGAGGATGCGCCCGCCGCCCAAATCGGGTTTTTCATCAATCAGCACAAGCTGGCGGAAAGCACCATCACCGGCCTGTACTCGCGCTGAAGCCTCAGGCAGGGTGCGCTTCTCCCGAGAAAAAACGCCGGGAAACACTACGCCCGGCAAAGGCCGTAAGAACAAACGCCAGTAGAACCATCGAGCTTTCCAGGGCATAGATGGTCATCATTTCGATTGCAACCCCGCTGCTGACCACAACATAGGTTTGCACCAGAACCGCCGGCAGGGAAAACAGGATCCCCATCAGCAGCGGGCGATACCCGCCCCCTGCCATTTCAAACAGAAAAACGCTGAAAAACCCGCCGATGAGGGCGGCGAGAAAGGAAATCACCACCAGCACCATGGCTATCATTTGATCCGTCTGTTCAGGATCGAGATCCTGCAGCAGGGGAATCGCCAGCACATTCAGAAAAGCAGAGGCGGAAAAGTACAGCAGTACACCCAAAGACATGAGTACAACTGTGGCGGCAATGGTCCAAAATCCAGATTTCATATATTTCGCTACGACTCGATTTGTGTTCAGGGGAAAGCAGGAGCGCTTTCCACAGCAATTGTTGCCGGCCTTCGGGGCAGGGACTGCGAAGCCGGCGGCGCACGCTTCCGGTTGCCTTCGGCAGAACCGCGACCAAAGCCAGGTGGCGCCATCCTGTCGCCTGTTCTCGAACCTACGCTACAACAAAGGCAATGCAAATACCAGGGCATCCTCCCGGCCGTTGTCTGCGGGATAATAGCCGAAGCGCTGTCCAATTTCATTGAAGCCCTCCGACTCATACAGACGGCGCGCAACTTGGTTCGATACCCTGACCTCCAGGAACAGGGTGTCCGCAGGCTTTTCCCTTGCGCGCTGGATCACCCGCCGCAATACCTGCCTGCCCAGCCCGTTTCCCTGCTGTTGCGGATGCACGCTGAGGTTCAGCAGATGCGCCTCCCCCGCAGCCGCAGACATCACCGAGTAGGCAAGGATTTCTTGCGACGCCTCATAGACCAGGCACTCGTAACCGGTGCGCAGACAATCATGGAAGATTTTTCTGCTCCAGGGATGTGGATAAACTTGTTCTTCAATACGCATGACGGCGGGCAAATCAGCATCCGCCATGGGCCTGTCGCTCAGCAATGCTCAGTCTCCGTGCAGCATTCCATGGAGTTTTTGCAGATCCTGCCAGACCTTGGCTTTTTCCTCCGGGCGCCGCAGCAAGTAGGCCGGATGGTAGGTGACCAACAACGGGATACGGTCTTCTCCGTAAGAATGGATACGGTTACGCAGGCGCCCCACGGCTTCATCCGTATGCAGCAGGTTGTGGGCGGCAACCCCGCCCACCGCCAGCATGACCTTGGGTTTGACCAGGGATAGCTGCCGAACCAGGAAAGGCTGGCATTTTGCAACCTCTTCCGCGGTGGGATTGCGGTTTCCGGGAGGGCGGCATTTCAGGATGTTGGCGATATACACGGCTTCCCGCGCCAAGCCGATGGCATGCAGCATGGCATTGAGCAATTGTCCCGCCCTGCCGACAAAAGGCTCCCCCTGGCGATCTTCTTCCGCACCAGGCGCCTCGCCGACAATCATCAGCTGCGCCGATTCGTTCCCGACGCCAAACACCGTCTGGGTGCGGCTGGCATGCAGCTCGCAGGCGGTGCAGGAGGCCACTTCAGCCCGGAGTGCCGCCCAGGCGGATTGCCGTTCGGTAGCGTCTGCTCCGGGATTTCCCGATTCAGGCGCAGCCGGCGTTGATTCTCCGGCCCCGGCAGCGCCGGAAGACGGGTCAGCCGCCGGCGGCTCCCGCATGACATAGCGGGGAATGCCCATGGCGTCGAGATATTGCTGGCGGCGGCTGGCGTCCACGGCTCAAACGTCTCCACCCTGGGGGTGCTCCCGCTCCACCGGCGTCATCAAACGGTTGGCGGCATTGATATAGGCTTTGGCGGAAGCAATGACAATATCCGTATCCGCCCCCTGGCCATTCACCATTTGCTCATCTTTTTCCAGGCGCACTGTTACCTCCCCCTGGGAATCCGTGCCGCTGGTAATGTTGTTTACCGAATACAGGGTCAGCTTTGCACCGGTATCGAGCACCGATTCGATGGCCTGAAAGGCCGCATCCACGGGCCCCGCGCCGGAAGCGGATACTGCCTGCTCCACACCATCGATGCTGACCACGATATCCGCCGTGGGAATTTCGCCGGTTTCACTGCAAACTTTGAGGGAAACCAGCTTGATGCGCGGATCCCGCAATTCATGCACGGACTCCGACACCACCGCCTGCAAATCTTCATCGAATATCTCGTGTTTCTTGTCCGCCAGATCCTTGAAGCGGGAAAAGGCCGCATTGAGTTTTTCTTCAGAGCTGAACTCGATGCCCAGTTCCTTGAGCCGGGTGCGAAACGCATTGCGGCCGGAATGTTTGCCCAGCACCATGCGGTTGTGCGACCAGCCGACATCCTCGGCGCGCATGATCTCGTAGGTTTCACGATTCTTGAGCACACCATCCTGATGAATGCCGGATTCGTGGGCAAAGGCGTTTGCGCCGACAATGGCTTTGTTTGGTTGCACGGGAAAGCCGGTAATGCTGGACACCAGTTTGGAGCAGGATAAAATCTGGGTGGTATCCAGGTCGACATTGCAGGGAAATACATCCTGGCGGGTGCGCACCGCCATCGCCACCTCTTCCAAAGAAGCATTTCCCGCCCTTTCCCCCAGGCCATTGATGGTGCATTCCACCTGGCGCGCGCCATTGAGCACCGCGGACAGGGAATTGGCCACCGCCAGTCCCAGGTCGTTATGGCAGTGCACGGAAAACACCGCCTTGTCCGCGTTTGGCACGCGCTCCATGAGCGTATGGATGGCTTCGCCAAACTGGTGGGGCAGATTGTAGCCCACAGTATCCGGAATATTGATGGTAGTGGCGCCGGCGTCGATGGCCGCCTCGACGATACGGCACAGAAAATCCATTTCGGAACGCCCGGCATCCTCGGCGGAAAACTCCACGTCATCCGTATATCTGCGGGCGCGCTTCACCGCCCATACCGCCTGCTCCACCACCTGATCGGGCTGCATGCGCAGCTTCTGCTGCATGTGAATGGGAGAGGTTGCGATAAAAGTATGGATGCGTGCGGAATTGGCCGGCTTGAGGGCTTCTCCGGCACGGTCAATATCCTTTTCCAGGGCCCTGGAAAGCCCACAGATAGTGGAATCCCGCACCGATTCCGCCACGCTTTTCACGGCCTCGAAATCACCCTCACTGGCAATGGGAAAACCAGCCTCGATGACATCCACCCGCATCAGCTCCAGCTTCTTGGCGATACGGATCTTTTCTTCCCGCGTCATGGACGCGCCGGGGCTTTGCTCCCCATCGCGCAAGGTTGTATCAAAAATAATCAATTTGTCACTGCTCATCACATAGCTCCATCCCGTTGTATCGGGACTTCCAGGTTTGGTTCGGTATGTTGCGTTGCTTTTGCCCTCGCCAGGGCGGGTGTGATTTGATTGCCCATCAGGGCAGCAGTGGTCCGGCAGGCAGGAGCAAACCCCGGAAGAGAACAACCGGTTCATCAAAGCGGAGATGAAGCAGGGCTTGCCGATTCATGATCATATTTCGAAAAAAGTTTTTTCGACTATAGCGCAGTACCGCCGTTCTGCCAAGCATGTTTGCTGCTCTGGATGTACTGTTCGCATTCCCTGGCATCCATGGGGAATCCAAAATAGAACCCTTGCATATGCTTGCACCCCTGCCGCAGCAGAAACTCCACTTGCGCGCTGGTTTCCACCCCTTCCGCAATAACCCGGATGTCCATTTCCCTGGCCATGCCTATAATCGCGGGAACGATACAGGCAGCGCTCCCCTCCTTTTCCAATTGCCCCACGAAGGAGCGGTCGATTTTCAGGGAATCGACTTCCACATAGCTCAGTTGCCCAAAAGAGGAATAGCCGGTGCCAAAATCATCCATGGCCAGTTTATAGCCGCGCTCGGAAAGCACTTTGAGCAGGGGCACGGTTCGATCCGGGTCTTGCATCAACATGCTTTCAGTGATCTCCAGAACAATCTGTGACGGGTCGACATCGTAGTCGGCAACCGCTTTGTCCAGGACGGTAATCAGGCCTGCTCGCTCGAGCTGGCGCATGGAGAGATTCAGCGCCAGGGCATCTATGGCTACGCCCCGCTGCCGCCAGTCCTGAAGTTGCTGGCATACCTGCTCGATGACCCATTCCCCAATGGGGACAACCAGCCCGGTCTCCTCGGCCAGGCTCATGAATTCATCCGGCATTACCAGCCCCAACTTCGGGTGCTGCCAGCGTAACAGCGCCTCGAACCACATGACCTCACCACCGGGCACATCAACCACAGGCTGAAAATGCAGCTTCAACTGATTCCGGAACACCGCCGAGCGCAACTCGCTTTCCATGCGACTGCGCTTCTCGGCAATTTCATTCATATGCGCATGGTAATATTCGTACCGGTTTCGCCCCTTGTCCTTGGCCTGATACATGGCGATATCGGCATTTCTTACCAAATAATCAATGTTATTCCCATCCAGGGGATACACCGTGATCCCGATACTCACGGACACATAGAATTCCATGGAGTCGATATAAAATGGCTGGGCGATGGCTTCGACCAGCTTGTCCGAAAGCTCACTGGTGGCGCGCAGCAATTGCTTTTCCGTGCCAAAATCCGAAAGCAGCACGATGAATTCATCGCCGCCGGTTCGTGCGACTGTATCCGATTCCCGCACACAGGATTTGAGCCGGCTTGCAACCTCGTTCAGGAGCACATCGCCCCCGGCATGTCCGATGCTGTCGTTTACGTGCTTGAAGCGATCCAGATCGAGAAACAACAGCGCAACATATTGGTTGTTACGCGCTGCATGGGCAATGACCTGCTCCAGACGGTCATGAAAAAGCAGCCGGTTCGGCAATCCGGTCAATACATCATAGTGCGCAAGCTGATAGATGTTTTCCTCGGCATTCCGGCGCTCCAGCTCGCCACTGATGCGATCCGCAAACACATGCAGGATGGTTTGACTCCATTTCGGCAAATGCATGGGCTGCACATCCATGACCGCAATCACGCCGATATTGTTGTTGCTGCTATCTTTCAGACAAGTGCCAAAATAGCTTTCCACCTCCAGCTTGCGGAGCAACTCGTCTTCAGGATACTGTTCCCGCAACCCCTGTTCGACCAGCTCCAGCTTTCCGTGCAAAACATCCTGGCAAGGCGTACCGGCAAGACCGTAAACCATGTCACTCAGAAGCGTTTCCCCGTCCCACAATGCCAATATACGCATGGATTCCTCTGTCTCATCGGCATATACCGCATAAAAGGCGAATTTGCATGCATACGCCTGCGCCAGGTGGCGCATGGTATCCCTGAGCATGTCTTTCTTTCCCTGTGCATATCCAATGGACGACGCAAGCTCATACAGGGCATTCTCCACGCGCTTTCGCTCCGTCATGTCCACGCCAATGGACAGCAGTTCCGGCTTGTCATCGTACCCGGCATCGATATAGGCATTTCTCCAGGCCAGCCAGATATGTTGCCCGCTTCGGGTGACATACTCGCTTTCCAGATGCCTGTGGGCATCCGGATTGGACTGGATTCCGGCAATCAACTGCTCCACATCCACATTTTCCGAATCCTTTTCTTCCATGATCGTACCCAGCACCGGCCGCCCCTCCAACTCCTCCTTGGAATAACCAAACAGCTCCTCGCCAAACCGGTTGATGGAAATGATCTTCCCGTTCCTGTCCCAACGCAAAAAAACGCTGTTCGCTTCCTCTACCAGTTTTCGGTACAGGCGGGCCTTGCGTTGGCTGTCACGCTGAACGGAAAGTATCAACGGATACCATTGCCGCAAACCATTGAGAACCAGCACCATCGCCAGGGCGTAACATAAGGTTTTCAACACGAGGTTGAGTTCCGTAGGCCCCAGCACATACAGATTGGACAGCGCCGGAAAATCGCGCGTCAGGTTGAGCACCAGACCGACATTGGCGGAAAACATGCCAAAAGCTACATTCAGCCAGCTGGTTCTGTATTCCCTGGAAATGGCAGGAGTATTTCTGACAAGCAGCAAGGTGCATACTGTCGCCACGATGACAAGAGAAATATTGGTGATCAGATTGATGCTCATGATGTACTGAAACCCGCCGGACAACCTCCGGGGCATCGCTTCACAAGATTCTCCTCTCAGCAATAAACATATGCCCTCCAGAAACACAAAAATACATGTGTTCTTTCTTCTGTATGGGCGCTTCGAACAATTTGGTTTTTGTCACATCGGCGCAGGCCGGCATCCAAAGTCTTCAAGAATCTAAGGGTTCCGCCCTGCGCCGGAATGACAATGTACAGAGGCGTCCTTATGCCATTAACCCGGCGACCAACAATATCTTCCTCGGTCACCCCGAGCGCATTCATGGCAAGGCGCCGCGCCGCCAGCGCGACATTCCCTGCCAAGGTGCGGCAACCCTGTCTGCGGATGCGCCCGGGGCGGCCGAACATCCGATTTGTCAACAAGCTCGGAATATTCGATGCAAACCCTGCCTTTGTTGCGCTTCCCGGCTTTGACATCCCGCATCGCTCTACCTCCTGCACCCATGCAGTCGTTGCCATTGGAACGCGCATTGGCTGTGAAGCGCATTGCGGCCTGGCTCGCGTCTGACGCCTTGAGGACGACATCGCTAGTTGCCGGGTCAATATTGGAGCCTGTTCACTCGGGAACCAAGAAAAAATCCGACTCCATGGATTCACAGGGAAAGAACCCCCTCAGTGCTGAAAGAATGACCGCGCCGCGCCGGCCAACCCGGATAACGCATACAGTGCGAAAACCAGAAACAGGATCAGCGGGGGTTGCATCAATATGATCGCAAACACCAGAGCGATACCGACCACTGTAAAAAACGGCACCTTTCCCTTCAAATCGATGTGCTTGAAGCTGTTATAACGCACGTTGCTGACCATCAGCAAACCACATAAACCAGTGATCAGGCCGGCAACAACGGCCAGATTTTCCCCCGAAATATCATGGTCTACCGCCACCCAGACGCTTGCAGCCACAATCGCGGCAGCCGACGGACTTGGCAGCCCCTGAAAATAGCGATCATCCGCCACATCCAGTTTGGAATTAAACCGCGCCAGGCGCAAAGCCGCTCCGGCAGTATAGATGAAAGCCGCCAGCCAACCCGGTTTTCCCAGGGTATACAGCGCCCATTCGTACATGACAAGGGCCGGAGCCAGGCCAAAGGCCACCATGTCGGAAAGGCTGTCATATTCCGCGCCAAAAGCCGTCTGGGTATTGGTCATGCGCGCCACCCGGCCATCCAGCCCATCGAGGATCATGGCAATGAAAATCGCCACTGCGGCCTTTTCGAACTGGGCGTTCATGGCCGCCAGCACCGCATAAAAACCCGAGAACAGCGCAGCAGTCGTGAACAGATTGGGCAACAGATATATCCCCCTGCCACGCTTGTGGGAGTGAGCATCCAGCTCTACTACATCTTTTTTCGATTCGTTCATGAAGCTAAGTATAGCCTGATAAATTAAGGAAACCCAAAGCTGTATTACCGCAAATACCGAGGAAGCTCCGATCAGGGTCTGTCAATACGATTCCAACAGACGCTGCCGGGACGGTTTTTCACCCGGCAAGGCGGAAGGAGTGAAGTGTAGTGACACTACAGGAACGAAGATAACGCCACTGGGCGGAAAACCACCCCAGACCCGGGGGCTGCGCCCATTGGATTGGTGCCACTAACCCGGTGGGATTCATGGCGGCTGTGGCCTATACTGGTATGCTTATATTCGCTTGCCATCAACCACCACCGTTCTTGCACCCATGAACCGAATCCTCAGCTATTTTTCCAATCACCCCTGGATCGGGCTGGGAATCATTCTGTTCATCTCCATCATTGCCGGCTCCCAGATCGACAAACTGGAAGTCCGCATCTCCGCTGACGAAATGCTGGTGCAAAACAATGAGGAGCAGGATTTCTACCGCGAGGTGCGCCGCCTGTTTGGTGATGAACAAATCAGTCTGCTCTATTTGCAAGCAGATGATCTTCTTGCCCGGAACAAGCTGGAAGCCTTGAAAACAGCCATCCTGAAGCTGGAAAAGCTCCCCTTCGTCAGCCGGGTGGAAAGCCTGTTTTCCATTCCCTGGGTCAAGACCGTCGATGGCTACCTGGACAAGAAACCCTATCTCGACAAGCTACCGGAAACCCCGGAACAAGCACAAAGCATTCTTGCGGAAGCGCGGAAGAACCCCTTTCTGAGGAATCTGTTGCTTTCCCCCGACAAAGACGTCATGGCCGCAGCCATCGTGCTGAAAAAAACAGATTCACCGGAAGCGGACTGGAATGATGAAACCATTACCAATGCACTGAACGATATTGCAGCGGAACTGGCCCCCTTCTACAGCACAGCATTTTCCGTAGGGTTTCCCCAGGTTCGCACGGAAATTGCCGAACGCATCCGCGCAGAACAGGCCCGGCTGTTCCCCCTGGCAGTGGCTGCGCTGCTGATTGCCCTGTTCTTGCTGTTGCGCCAGCTTATCGACATCCTGCTGCCCGTTCTCACCGCCGGCTTCAGCATCCTCTGGACATTCGGCTTCATGGGAGCCGTCGATATTCCCATCAATGTGGTCACCTCCATCATTCCGATTCTGCTGATCATCGTCGGCTCGACGGAAGATATTCATCTTTTGTCAGAGTTCCGGCATGGACAAAAGGCCGGCCTCGATTCCCAGGCGTCTCTCAAACACATGTCCCGACGCATGGGCAGCATCGTGCTGCTAACTTTTATCACCACCTATCTGGGCTTTCTTTCTGTCGGCCTGAGTCGCATAGAAGTGCTATGGCAGTTCGGTCTGGTCGCCTCCACTGGCCTGGCATTGAATTTTCTGGCCACAATCATTCTCATTCCATCGGTTCTGGCCCTGGCGGGCAAGTGGCAACTGGATGGAAAATCCAGGATATACAGCAACAGGAGCCGCCTATTGGCAAAACGCTATTGGGACTGGCTATGGCGGCACCGGCGCGCCGTCATCGGCTTCTTTGTCGCTTGTACGCTGATCGCCATCATTGGCATACCCCGTATTCATATCAACCACAATGCCATCGACAGCCTGGGAGCCGATTCCGAGGTGCGCCAGAAAATCGAATTGATCAACCAAAACCTCGCTGGCCTGGAGTCCCTCTCCATCATTGTGGATTCCGGCATCGAAGATACTTTTCTCAAGGTTCGCTACCTGGAAGAACTGGAAGCAATACAAAAACACATCCACAAGAAAGGCTGGTCAGAATCCAGCACTTCGTTTGCCGACTATCTTTCTCTGCTCAACGCCGCATTTCAGGAACTGGATGATCCTGTAATGCCGGAATCGGATGATATTGTCACGGAGTTGATGATCTTTCTCGATCACAAGGACGTGAAAGCCTATATTTCGCAAGACTTCAGCCGCGCCCGAATCCTGGTGCGCCACAGTATCGAGTCCAGCGAACAACTGCAGCTTGTCATCTCCGAATTACAGCAATTCATCGATCAGAATCTCGATACCGGGCTCCGCGCCAGAATCACCGGAGATTCGGTGCTGACACTATCGGCCACCAACGCCATGATCAGTGGCCAGCTGCAATCCATCGCCATCCTGCTGGTGATCATCGTATTGATCATCGGATTGCTGTTTACCGAGCTGAAAGTCGGCCTGCTGGCGGCCTTGCCGAACTTCTTTCCCGTTATCACCATGTTCGGCTTCATGGGCTATATGCAAATCCCCCTGAACATCGGCACCACCATGGCCGCCGCAATCGCCATCGGCATCGCAGTGGATGACACCCTGCATTTCATGTTGCGTTACAACCGCGAGCTAAAAGCCAGAAAAAGTCACGACAGCGCCATGGAACACACCATCTATGGCGAGGCACTTCCCGTGGTCTCCACTTCCGTTGCTTTGATTGCCGGATTTCTGGTTTTCACCCAGGCCAGCTTTGAACCCATCATCCAGTTTGGCATACTCGGCGCCCTGGTGATCGCCACGGCCCTGATCGCGGATTTCATCATTACGCCCCTGGCCGTGTCTTCCCTGCGCCTGGTCACCATCTGGGACGTGCTTTCCCTGCGCCTGCGAAAAAAGGTGCTGGAAAAAAGCCCGTTGTTCAGGGGACTCAAGCCCTGGCAAATCCGCCAGTTCATTCTGTCTGGAAGAATGGTGGAATACTCCAGAGGGGACTTCGTATTTCGCCGCGGCGAGGTGAGCACGGAGCTGTATGTTCTACTCACGGGAAAGGTGGACATTTGCCTTCCGGGGCAGGAGGGCAGTTGCAATCGGCTGGAACAATTTCATCCGGGAGATGTTTTCGGGGATGTCGCCCTGTTCGCCAACATTCCCAGAAAAACCGACGCCATGGTGGTCGAGCACAGCACGGTGCTGGTGCTCACCAGAGAAGGCATAGAACGCACCATGCGCCACAGGCCTCTCATCTCGGCCCGGATTTTTTCCAATCTCACTGCCGATCTGAGCCGGCGCATGATCAAATTGATCAGCAAGCAGCAACTCAAGGCCAAATCCGGCAACAGCGACAAAGGAGGAAACCCATGAACAAGACGATCCGCTATCTTGCGCTGCTCATGATCCTGATCCTCCCTGTCAGGACTCTTGCCACTGAGGATATCAGGCCCTATTTCAGCGCTCCGTACACGGGAGAAAAGGTGCAGCAATACAGCATCACCCTCCCTCTTTCCCGTCACGAAAAAGCCACCTTCCACATTCCCAAAGACTGCGGAAAACTCAACAGCCATCTTCTGGAAGGCAGCGGGCGCTGGGGCACCCGCATCGAAAGGCGTTTATGGATAAAAGCAGATGACGACTGCCGCTATCTGAATTTTTTGCGGCAATACCCCAGAAATGCGGAACGGGATTTCGTCAGCACCTATGACTTTTACAATGCAAGAATCAGCGACCTGCCCCTGCGCCCCGGCTGTGACCTGGATCTGCTGTTGCGCAACCCCTCTGCATGTCCTCCTTCCCTGCCGGGAATGCCCAATTTCTCCATGTTCATGAACAACATGCCCTCGCACCAGGAACAACCCAGGGAGCTGCAAGACTGCCGCTTTGAAAACGGCGTGTTTCGCGGCTACATCTACCACACGGGCATGGGGCTGCAATGCAGAAAAGACCCGAAGGCGCCGGGCTACCGCATTCTGTCCGTGGATTTCGCCAACGTAAATGGCGATCAATGCCAGGACGCGGTTCTGCGCATGGTGCCCATCGGGCGGGGAGGACGCCCTTCCCTGCTGATCCTGCCCCTGACCCGTTGCAGTGAAACCGAAAAGTTTTCCCTGCCTTCGGACAGCAACTATCCCAGGTTCGGCCCCTATTGATCCAGCAACAAAAAAGCCGGCGGATTCCGCCGGCTTTTCCACAACCCTGGTGTTGCTCAGTTCTTGCTCTTGTCCACGATCTTCTTGATCCAGGGCATCATGGCGCGCAGGTTCTCCCCCACTTCTTCAATAGGATGGGCGGCATTCAGGCGGCGATAGGCCGTCATGGACGGATAATTGGTAGCACCCTCCAGGATAAACTGCTTGGCATACTCACCCGTCTGAATATTGTGCAGCGCTTCCCGCATCGCCTTGCGGCTTTCCTCATTGATAACCTTGGGGCCGGTAACATATTCACCATATTCCGCATTGTTGGAAATGGAGTAGTTCATGTTTGCAATGCCGCCTTCATACATCAAATCCACAATCAGTTTGAGCTCATGCAGGCATTCGAAATACGCCATCTCCGGCGCATATCCCGCATCCACCAGGGTTTCAAAACCGGCCTTGACCAGCTCTACGGCACCGCCACAGAGCACTGCCTGCTCACCAAACAGATCCGTCTCTGTTTCGTCCTTGAAGGTGGTCTCGATAATGCCGGTGCGACCGCCACCAATGGCGGAAGCATAGGAAAGAGCAACCGCCTTGGCAACCCCGGTAGCGTCCTGATAGACGGCCACCAGATCAGGAATGCCGCCGCCCTTCTGGAATTCGCTGCGCACCGTATGGCCCGGCGCCTTGGGCGCGATCATGATTACATCCAGGTCTTCCCGGGGAACGATCTGGTTGTAGTGCACGGCGAAACCATGGGCAAACGCCAGTGCTGCGCCTTCCTTGATATTCGGTTCGATGATGTCCCTGTACAGAGCGGCCTGATGCTCGTCAGGGGCCAGCACCATCACCAGGTCCGCGCCCTTCACCGCTTCATCGATGGCCTTTACCTTCAGGCCGGCCTTCTCCGCCTTCACCGCGGAAGCAGAACCGGGGCGCAAGCCAACGACCACATCCACCCCCGAGTCCTTCAGGTTGTTGGCATGGGCATGCCCCTGGGAGCCGTAGCCGATGATGGTTACTTTCATGTTCTGGATCAGTGAAATATCACAATCCTTGTCATAGCAAATATTGATACTCATGTAATTACCTGTAAATCAATCGTTAGAATTTGGCTGCCCGGCGCCTTCTTCATCATGCCAGGCAGAAGCTGTTTATAGGCCCAGCCCTTTCACGCCCCTGGATATTCCAAGCGGGCCGGAGCGCACCACTTCCATGATCAGGTCTTCATTGACCGCCTTGAGAAAAGCATCCAGCTTGTCGCCGGCGCCGGTCAGTTCGATGGTGTAGCTACAGTCTGTGACGTCGATGATATTGGCGCGAAAAATATCCGCCATGCGCTTCATTTCCTCGCGGTTGCTCTTCTCGGCCCTGACCTTCACCATCATCAGCTCCCGTTCGATATGCGGGCCATCCGACAGATCCAGCAACTTCACCACATCCACCAGCTTGTTCAGCTGCTTGATGATTTGCTCGATGATCATCTCGTCGCCATAGGTGACCAGGGTCATGCGCGACAGGGTGGCGTCTTCCGTAGGGGCCACGGTCAGGGACTCGATGTTGTAGCCGCGGGCGGCGAACAGCCCGGAAACCCGGGCCAGGGCGCCGGATTCGTTTTCTATCAGTACGGAAATAATATGTCTCATCAGGCCAGCTCCCGTTCTGCGGAAAGATGCGGGGACATGTGCATTTCATGATGCCCCTTGCCCGCTTCGATCATGGGATAAACATTCTCTTCCGGATCGATGATCACGTTCATGAACACCAGGCGGTCTTTCAGGCTGAAGGCTTCCTTGTACGCCGCTTCCAGATCACCCGGGCTCTCTATGGTCATGCCCACATGGCCATAAGTCTCCGCCAGTCTGGCGAAGTCCGGCAAGGCATCTACATAAGAATGGGAGTAACGCTTGTCATAGAAAAACTCCTGCCACTGACGCACCATGCCCATATAACCGTTGTTCAGCAGAACGATCTTGATCGGCAGATCGTACTGGGAACAGGTGGCCAGTTCCTGTATGCACATCTGGATGCTGGCTTCACCGGTCACACAGGCGACGGATGCCTTGGGAAACGCCTGCTGTACGCCCATGGCGGCGGGCAGACCGAACCCCATGGTGCCCAGGCCGCCGGAATTGATCCAGCGACGCGGCTTTTCGAAAGGATAGAACTGGGCCGCGAACATCTGGTGCTGACCCACATCCGACGTCAGGTAGAAATTCCTGCGCCTGGTAACCTTGTGCAAGGTTTCGATGGCGTACTGGGGCTTGATCACCTTGTCCGAGTTTGCATAGTTCAGGCAATCCACGCTGCGCCAGGCGTTGATGCGCCCCCACCATTCCTTGAGCGCCGCCGCATCGGGCGCTGTCTTGCGCTCCTGCAGAAACTTGAGCATGTCCTTGAGCACGGGCTTGACCTGGCCCACGATAGGCACATCCACCCGCACATTCTTGGAAATGGACGCCGGATCCACATCCACATGCACGATCTTTGCATTGGGGCAGAACTGCGCCAACTTGCCGGTCACCCGGTCATCAAAGCGTGCGCCTATGGCGATGATGAGATCCGCCTCGTGCATGGCCATGTTCGCTTCATAGGTGCCATGCATGCCCAGCATGCCCAGAAAATGCTTGTCGGAGGCAGCCACGGAACCCAGTCCCATGAGCGTATTGGTCACCGGGAAGTTGGTGTGCTTGATCAGCTTGCGCAATTCATCAGAGGCGTCACCGAGCACCACGCCGCCGCCGGTATAGATAACCGGGCGCTGCGCCTTGACCATCAGATCCACCGCCTTGCGCACCTGGCGGACATTGCCCTTTTCCACGGGCTTGTAGGAGCGCATGCTGACCTTTTTCGGATACGCATAAGGCACACGAACGCTCGGATCGGTTACGTCCTTGGGAATGTCCACCAGCACCGGACCGGGACGGCCGGTTTTGGCGATATAGAACGCCTTGGCCATGGTTTCGGCAATGTCCTCCACCCGCTTGACCAGAAAGTTGTGTTTGACGCAGGGACGGGTGATGCCGGTGATGTCCACTTCCTGGAAAGCATCACTGCCGATGAAAGGCACGGGCACCTGGCCGGTGATGACCACCATGGGAATGGAGTCCATATACGCCGTGGCGATGCCGGTGACGGCGTTGGTGGCCCCGGGGCCGGAAGTAACCAGCGCCACACCTACATTTCCGGTGGCCCGGGCATAACCGTCGGCCGCATGGGTCGCCGCCTGTTCGTGGCGCACCAGAATATGCTGCACTGCTTTCTGCTGAAAGATTGCATCATAGATATGTAACACAGCGCCGCCAGGATAACCCCAGACGAACTCAACACCTTCATCTTTCAGTGCCTGGACGACAATTTCCGCGCCAGTCAATTCCACCGCCATAACCTCCAAAATTCACGCAAAATCAGGCCCTTGCCCAACCCAAATGGCGCTTACCCAAGCAAGAAAACCACGCTCATCCCGGCGCAGGCCGGGATCCAGGACGGCGACTTATTTCCCGAGTCCCTGGATTCCGGCCTGCGCCGGAATGACGAATAACGGGGCCTTCGACAGTAAGCCAATTCCCATTGCTTGCCCAACCCTTTTGGGACGAAACAAAGAGCAAAAACCAAACATTGTAAAATACTGATATTCCTCCTGCAGGTCAATGAAAAACTGCGCTACAAAAAAAACCCGCACTGAATTCACAGTGCGGGCCAGCTGGGGGGCTGAAAAAACTTAGAGATGACAGCTTGATCAGAGGCTTCCTCGGGCCTGAATAAGTCCCGGGATACGTCAAAGCTTGTTCTTGTGGCAAAGCGTACAGGTTACCGGCTCGCCTTTGGCTACGAAAACCGTCTTTTCACCGTCATCATCCTTGTCGAGGACACGATCCACCGCAGCCCGTGACAGTACGCTGCCCTCGCCATTCTGCCCATGGCAGGCTCTGCAGGCATCCTTATCACGCTCGGCCAGTTGCTCGTGCCCACCGGCAGAGAACCGGGTATTGCCGACGGGGTGCATACCGTGCGGCCCGTCCAGGGTATTTCCCAGATCCCCCGTATGGCACACGGAGCATTCGGTGATGGTTCCCGCATGCCCCTGCAGGTCAATCGCCGCCTTGTTGTCGTTGGAGAAGGGGTTCTTGTTCGGCCAGATGGCATGGGTGCTGCCATGGCAGCTGCTGCAAGCCAACTCGCCATGCCCCTTGTCATCATTTGCGCCGCTGAGGCGATACAGCGCTTCATCCGAGGCAAACCGTGAGTTGGGAAAATCGAGCAGCGCCAGATTGGCGCCGCCGCCATTGGCAATATGATCCGACAGCCTGTAGGTCATGCGCAACCGCAACCCATCGGGATTGCCCTTGCTGTCCACGGCGTTTACCAGCACATCCTGCAAACGACCATCGCGTTTCAGCTTTGCAACCTGCATCACATCACCAATGTGACAGGACTGGCACTTGGGCTCGGAAGCCCAGGGAACGCGCTTGGCCATATTCGCGCCTGCCGGGAAAGGCATGCTGGCAAAGTTTTCGGAAAAATCATCACCCACCTGGGTCATCTGGCCATGGCAGTCCTGACACACGACTCCGGCGCCGCCCATGGCGCCGCGCAAGCATTTGCTGCGCTTGCCGGGATGGCAGGCATAGCAGGTTGCCCCCAGCAGGGCTTCCACATCCAGACTCCCGCGTTGGTCGGGCGGCGGCATCACCGGGAACAGATCGCCATACAGCGCCGGGTCGGCATTCGGCAGATTCCCGTGAACGCTGTGCATGGCGCGGGACATGCTGATATGCTGCGTTTGCTTCTTGCCATTGTCATCATTGGGGCCAAGATGGGCCAGATCCAGTGCTGCGGAATAATGGCAGTTGGCGCAAACCACATTCGGGGTACTGCCATCCGCATTGGTGCCGTCATCATTCAGGGGCGCGAGATTGGTGCCGTTCTTGTAATCATGCAGGCGCATGATATTAATCTTGGCGGCATTGATCACCTGCTGTTCCGGCGTATCGCCCAGCACCATGCTGGCGTCGGTGAGAAAATCCACACTGGAGTATTTGAAGTTGGCAATATCATCACATACCAGGGTATTGGTCTGATCATAGTCACAAACGCTTTGCGAGGCGTGACAAATGGCGCAATCCGCCTCTGATGCAACCGGCGTCACCACATCGATGGAAGCCAGCACCCTGCCACTGCCGTCTTTTGCTTCCACCCGCATCAGCGGATAGGCATTGGTGCGCCCCTCATCGTCGATATAACCGGTAGGAATGCCTTCTGCGGCAAATCGCTGGAAATCCCTGACGGTATAGCCAAAAGGAAAATTGACGAAGAACGGGTAGTCTTCCACGAAACCATGGAAAGGCTTGGCCTGGTTCACCGCATAGGGCGCACCCTTGCCTGGCATTTCCGCCTGCTCTGCGATCAGGTTTCCGGGATTCCGCAGATAGAACTCCTCCACATTGGGCGCAGGCAGGCCCAGATCCGGCTCAAATGGAAAGGCGGCCAGAACGCCCGGCGGATACAGCTTCTCATAGGCAAGAAAACCAATGGCCAGACCAGTGGGGCCACTGGCGATATCCCAGAAATTGGACTTGAAAATGCCCTTGGGCAAATCGTTCTGATTGGTGCTGGTCACCGAATCCGTGGCGATAGGCGGAAGATGCGGTTGGTTTGCATCGACAATATTGGAAGGCACCGCCCTGTAGGTAAGATGAATTCCATCTTTCGGCTCCAACAATTCTGGCTCCTGACCTTTCCTCAACACCTGCGCATTCAGCACATTGTAGGGCGGCAGGATGCTGAACATGCGGAAGTCCTGGTCGGCGCAGTGCATGCCCAGATCATTTGCCGCAAGCACGGTGTAGCTTCCTGTTACGGGAGGCGGCGGATTGCTTCCCCCGGCATCACAGTTCCGGGGCGCTTTTTCCACATCTTCTTCATCGAAAGAGCCGTCCGCCAACTGGGCGCGCACCCGGCAAGGAACCACACCTTCGAGGGTTACCTTGATCTTCCATTTTCCGGATTCGATGCTTGCCTCACCCAGCTTCTGGCCGGAGGCCACGGACAGCAGGGTGACCTTTTGCCCGCTCTCGCCCTTTCCTTCCGCCTTGAGCTGGGATTTATCCTCTTTCCACTTGGCTTCTTTGATGCTTACAAAAGAGGAGGATGGCGGATCGTCGCCTCCCAGGTCACAATTCCGGGGCGCGTTCTTCACTTCTTCCTCATCATAAGCGCCGGGCGATTCAGCACGCACACGACAAGGCACCACATCCTTGAGCGTTACCTTGATTTTCCATTTTCCGGATTTGATTGTTGCTTCTCCCAGAACCTGGCCGGAGGCCACGGACAGGAGCATGACCTTTTGCCCGCTAATGCCTTTTCCTTCCACCTTGAGCTGGGACTTGTCTTCTTTCCACTCGGCCTCCTTTATGCTCAAGGCGTATTCGTCATCATCATCACTATGGCTGTATGGCGTCGCAGCAAGAGAAGCGGCCTCTGCCAATACAGATCCCGGCATCACCAGCCCCAATAATAAAATTACCAGGTAAAATGCTCGACGGTGCGGTAGAAGTTTCATGGGAAAGTTTCTCCTGATTCGCTAATCCCCTGCGACAAGTATGTACTAGCCACCTGACGTCAAGCTGAAGCAGCCGCGGGTTTTGCAAAAAAATCTCCCCTACAGTCCATTGGCGTGAATCCGGATATTTCATCCAGGAATCCGACGATTGTGCTGGAATGGTCGTTCAGAGGCGGATTTCCGAATAGCCCAAACTATTGATGATTGAGGAAATATCGTCTCCGGGCGGCCAGATCAGTGCGAGGGCGGATGCGAGCCGGGGGATGCCTACTAACTATATTTCCCGGTGGCCGGGTGAAATTTCCGGGTTAGAATACGTCCACCGTCACATCACCCTGACAACACCCCCCCTGGGAGAACACCGTCATGCGCATACTGCACACCATGCTGCGGGTTGGAGACCTGCAAAAATCCATTGATTTTTATACAAATATCCTGGGCATGCAGCTAATCCGCCAACAGGATTACCCGGATGGCAACTTTACCCTGGCCTTTTTGGGCTATGGCGACGAACGCCGGAATACGGTTCTGGAACTTACCTACAACTGGGGGGTAAGCCAGTATGACCTGGGCAACGGTTTCGGCCATATCGCCATCGCCGTGGACGATGTATATGCAGCCACCGAAAAAGCCCGTGCCCAGGGGGCAAAAATACTGCGCGATGCAGGACCGATGAATGCCGGCACCACCATCATCGCCTTCCTCGAAGACCCCGATGGCTACCAGATCGAATTGCTGAACGACCGCTGGACAGAAGAATAACGGGAAAGCGTTCAGGAATAGTAAACATACTGTTCCAACTGCTCGATCACCATCTGCTGTCCGGCAATGATATCTTTAACGATATCGCCAATGGACACCAACCCCACCAACTGATCGCCCTCCACCACGGGCAAATGGCGGGTGCGCGCCTGGGTCATCAGCATCATACAATCATCGACTGGCGTATCCGGACCCACGACCACCAGTTTCTGGCTCACGACATCACCCACCGCCGTGGTTTCCGAACGCCTTCCCGTCAGTACCACCTTACAAATATAGTCCCGCTCCGAAAACAGGCCTGTAGTCTTACCCTCCTTCTGTATCACTACCGCACCGATGCCCTCATCCGCCAGCATCTGGATTGCCTCCAGCACGGCCTGACCGGCATCGATGGTAAAAACCTTGCGCCCTTTTTGGTCAAGAATCTCTTTTACCGTCTTCATGGCATACGCTCCTTTCCCCTTCATGGATCACAGGGGATATGCATAAAGCATAGTACGCTCCTTGGATATTGCTGGCATTTCAAGACCTTCAGCTCCGGGCGACATCTGCCCGCGCAAGGATCGCAGCATAGTGATACGGGCCTACATCAACTACTTCTTTGTGCCGGAATCCGGCGGGCTCCACTACGGATCGTACATCCTCCGGATCCATGCGCAGCTCGGTATCCGGCCCGCGGGGCTGGCCCAGCACCATGGTTTCTTCCCGGGGAAGAGGATACCAATTAATCACCGCAAAGCGCCCTTCCGGCTTCAAGACCTCATGCACCACACTGGACAGGGCCGTTTTTTCCGGTACGCCATGGAAAGCATTGGCAATAAAAACGAAATCCACTGGCGCATCAATCTGTACCGGCAGTTCCCGCGCATCACCAAGAATCGCATGGAAATTCGGGTGCCGGGCGCAAGCCTGCCTCGCCTCATCAAGTAATTTGGCATCCAGATCCACCGCCCACACCTGGCCCGATTGCACCAGGGAACAAAGAGGAAGGGTAAAATGCCCGTCGCCACAACACAGATCTACCACATCCATCCCCGCCTTGATGCCAATGGCGCTGAGTACCGCATCCGGATCAGGCCAGAGCACATGCCACCAGTCCTTGTCCGGCATGACAGTAGCGGGGAAAAACTTTTCATCATTCATAACCTGCCCCTCCTCATTGACAGCCTGCCGGCCATCAGTGATTATCTCAACGAGTCACCGCACATATGAGCAAACACACATATGAGTATTAACACATATGAATATGATGAAGTCAAGGAGCTGAGCCGCCTGTTCAAACTGCTTGCAGAACCAAACCGGCTGAATATTCTCTGCAATCTGGGCATGGAATGCCGCCCTGTTTCCGACATCATTTCCGCTACCGGCCTCTCACAGACAAACGTATCCTTCCATTTGCGCACACTGCGGGAAGCCGGGCTGGTACGCCCGGAACGGCGGGGTTCATTTGTCTATTACTGCTTGCCGGATGTAAAGCTGCTGTCGCTGCTTGAACAAACAAAGGAATGGATCAAGCTTCGCCGGGAAGCATGAGCCTCTGGACATACCTTCATTGCATCCATTGGTTCGTTTGCACAAACACAGGGAAGACGTTGGCAAGCCGCATGGGAACGGATACGCAAATAGTACCCCGCAAAGAATGAAGATGGGGCCAACCGCCCCCTAGTCGCTTTGTGCATGCCACACCCTTTGAAATCAAGGGCAACAGTTACAGAGGAAACAACAGAGGAAAATTATAGCCATCCAGAATATCTCAGCCAGTCACCATAATTTTTGCGAGACTGAAGCCAGAATCGCAA
>Ga0256834_1000203_pt1 | contig 42527 bp, 42 predicted proteins | sample 4281140metaG_FD_190536 | JGI IMG/M metagenome (GOLD analysis project Ga0256834, IMG submission 190536) | Hydrothermal vent microbial communities from East Pacific Rise, Pacific Ocean - 4281-140 | ecosystem: Environmental > Aquatic > Marine > Hydrothermal vents | place: Pacific Ocean: East...
CTTGGACTATATTCAAAAGTACAATTTAAACTTTCTTCTTTATTTTTACATTTTCACATATACAAAAATTTTGCTTTTACTGCAGATAATTCACATTTATTTCAATAAGTTTTTTTAACTCAAAATTTTTCTCAACACCTTGGACTATATTCAAAAGTACAATTTAAACTTTCTTCTTTATATTTTAAACATTTTGGAGTATCTTGTCTAAAACAAGCTCTTTCAGTACAAGCTAAAATTTTTCAATTTTCTACTGAACAATCATTACATCAATCATACCAAGAAACACAACTTTTTGGTATTTTTGGTGATAAAGCTCAAGGATTAGAAGAAGAACTAGAAGCTACAGAATTAGAACTAAACAAAGAAAATGCTATTAAAATTAATAACAATAAAAATATTTTTTTCATAATATATAAATTAATAAATAAAGTTTTCAATAAACTTCATTTTAATCATTTTTCATTAAAATGCAATTTTTTCTTTTTAGTAAATTTATTAAACAATGTCTTTGGGCTTAATACTTAGCACAATAGACATCAATTTCTCCAGAAAATCACAATATGTTTTTTACTTGCTATATTATTTTTAAAATAAATTTTTTTGCTTTTTAAATAATTTAAATATAATAAAAAAACTAATAAAATAATTTAAAAAAAATGCTAAAACATATTTGAATAATAATGGATTGAAACAGAAGATGGGCAAAATCTAAATTTCTTCCAAAAATTGCATGACATAAATTTTGAGCTGAAAATGTTAAAAAAATAACTAAAGAAGCTAAAAAAATATGAATAAAAAATCTAACTCTTTGGGCTTTGTCAGCTGATAATTTACAAAAAAGAGAAAAAAGTGAAGTTGATGCAATTATAAAAATCATAGATAATATAGAAAGTTTTTTATGAGAAATGATAGAGGAAGGTTTGAAATTTCAAACTATTTGAGATATTTCACAACTTCCAGAAAAATCAAGGAAAATTTTGGAAGATATAAAAGAAAAAACAAAAAATAATAATTGAATAATTTTGAGTATAGCACTTGTTTATTGAGGTCAAGATGAAATAATTAGAGCTACAAAAAAAATTTTGAAAAATTGAATAAAATCAGAAAAAATAACAAAAGAAAAATTTAGAGAATATTTGGATACAAATATTTTACCAAAAATTGATTTAATAATTAGAACTGGTTGAGATAAAAGGCATTCAGGTTTTTTGCTTTTTGATTCTGAATATTCAGAATATTATTTTACTGATAAAAAATGGCCAGAATTTGATAAAAAAGAACTTTCAAAAGCAATAGAATTTTTTAATTGAGCTAAAAGAAATTTTGGGGGATAATTTCCCTCTCTAAAAAATAACCCTCTCTCTTGAATTCTCTCTCCCTTACAGGGAGAAAGAGGCTGCAAAAAAAATAAATAATAATTTTTAAGAAAAAAAATGGAAAATTGGTATTTGGAATATAAAAAATTAATAGATAATTCGGTAGAAAATTTTTTGATAAAATATTTTGAAACTGAAAAAAATATTTGACTTAAAGAAATAAAAAAAGCTAGTATTTATGCTTGCTATTGATGAAAAAGAATTAGAAGTATTTTGGCTTTGGAATTTTTTTTGATTTTTGTAAATTCTAATTCTAAAAATTCAAAAAAAACAATAAAAGATTTGTCACAAAAAGATGATATAATAAAATTTTGTATAGCTTTGGAATTATTGCACTGATATAGTTTGGTGCATGATGATTTGCCTTGTATGGATAATGATATATTAAGAAGATGAAAACCAACTGTATGGAAAAAATATTGAGAAACTAATGCTATATTAGTTTGAGATTTATTAAATAGTCTAGCATTTGAATTAACTTCAGATATATGAAACTTTACTATAATATCTTTTTATTTATCACAAGCTGTATGAATTAAATGAATGTTATGATGACAAGTTTTAGATTTATTTTATGAACAAAATCCAGATAAATTATCTCTTGATAATTTAATTGAAGTTCATAATAAAAAAACTTGAGCATTAATAGAATGTTCAATTTTATGATGAATAATATTAGCAGAAAAAAAAGTGAATTTTGTAAAAGATGAAGAAAGTAATAATATTAAAAAATATTTAGATTTTTGAAAAAAAATTGGTTTAGCTTTTCAAATTAAAGATGATTTACTTGATGAAAATTGAACTTTTGAAGAAACAGGAAAAAGTGTAGGAAATTGAGAAAAAAAAGGTTTTGTTTATTTTATGTGAATTAAAAAAACTGAAAAATTTTTAGATGATTTGATTTGTGAAGCCCAAAATATTATAAAAAAATTAAATTCTTCTAAACTAGATTTCTTGGTTAAATATATTTGAGAAAGAAAAAAATAAAAAATCTTTTGATTTTTTGAAAAAAAGAATAATATAGGGGAAAGAAAAAATATTTAATAAGAAAAATAAAATATGTATGATGTAATAATAATTTGAGCTTGAAGTGCTGGTTATCCAGCTGGAATGTATTCTTCTAGATATTGAATGAAAAATTTAATTATTTGAGCAATGCCTTGATGAGCTTTGGCAACTTCTCATAAAGTAGAAAATTATCCTTGAATTTTATCAGCTCCTTGAAAAGAAATAATGGAAAATTTTAAAAAACATGCAGAAAATGCAGGTTCAGAAATAATAACTGAAAATGTAGAAAAAGTAGAAAAAAAAGGAGATATTTTTTGTATAACTACAAGTTCTAAAAAGGAATATGAAGCTAAATATGTGATAATTGCAACAGGAAATAATCATAGAAAATTATGAGTTGTTTGAGAAAAAGAATTTTTAGGGAAGTGAGTAAGTTATTGTGCAACTTGTGATTGAATGTTTTTTAAATGAGTTGATATAGTTTTGGCTTGAGGTGGAAATACAGCACTTACAGAGGCATTATATTTATCAGATATTGTTAATAAAGTTTATTTAGTTCATAGAAAAGATACTTTTAGAGCAGAGGATTCTTGGGTTGAACAAGCTAAAAAGAAAGAAAATATAGAATTTGTTTTAAATGAAGAAATTTCTGAAATTAAATGAGGTTTTTCTGGAATGGAGGAAGTTGTTTTGAAATCAGGAAAAATATTAAAAGCAGAATGAATTTTTATTGCAATTTGAACTTTACCAAATGTTTGAATTGTTTCAGAATTAAATTTAGAAAAAGACAAAGAATGATGTTTGGTTGTAGATTCTAGGCAAGAAACTAGTTTAAAATGACTTTATGCTGCTTGAGATGTTACTACAAATTCAAATAAATTTAAACAAACAATTATGAGTGCAGCAGAATGATGTTTAGCTGCTGATAGTATTCATGAAGATTTACTTAAGAGTAAGTAAAAAATATTTTTTAAAAAACATTTATGAAAAATAAAAAAGCCTTTACCTTAGTAGAATTAATAGTAGTAATAACAATATTATCAATATTGGCAACAATTTGATTTATTTGATATTCTTCTTACTTAGGTTCATCAAGAGATACAAATAGAGTTTCTCAATTAAAAAATATAAGTCAATCTTTAGAAATTTATGGAACAAAAAAATCTTTACCACTTCCAGAAGATAGTGTAGAAATAAAAACATGAGCAAAAATAATAGCTTATCAAGGTTATGTATGAAAAAATATAATAGAACAAATAAATTATAGTACAGAAGGTATAGATCCTCAAAGCTGAGATTATTTTTCATATTATCTAACAAAAGATAAAAAATATTTTCAACTAATGGCTTTTTTAGAAGATTGAACAGAATTGCAAAATAAATCAGCATTTAATATTTCTAAAAGTTATGCAGATTATACAGATAAATTTCCAACAGTTTATTGAAAAAAATTGTGAATATTAACAGATATAGATAATACTCCAATTCAAGAAATAGCTTCAATAAAAACAGCTTGATTTTTAAATATATCTAATGTTTGAACAACAGAATATATTGCTATATTTTCAGATAAATCAAAACTAACTTGAAGTTGAACAAGTTTGGCTGTAGTAAATCCAAAAGCAAGTTGTAAAAGACTTTATGAAGCAAAATGAAAAAGAGAAAACTGAGTTTATAAAATAGATCCAGAAGGGAATTGAACAGGTTTTGAAGTTTATTGTGATATGACTACTGATTGAGGAGGTTGGACACTTATAATGAGATGAAAGTCTTGAAATTATTCTTGATGGTATACTACTTGAAATTTAAATTTAGAAAATTCTTTATATATTTGAGATACATTTAAATTTTCAGATGATAAAATAAATTTAATAAAAACAAAAGCTTATAGAATTATAAAAAATAATGAAGCTAGTTATAATAAATTTTTTATAAAATCTTCTTGTATTTATAATCATAATTCTGCTGCTACTTGAGAGTGTGAAAACTCTTGGTTAGATCAAAATTTTAATAAATGAGAATGGATATGAATTCAGTGATCATCAGGTCATAATTGAATTTCACAACAAATTTCTAGTCCTAATGTATGACATATTATAACTTCTCGGGGTTCTACATATTGATGGTTGTTAACTTCAGAAAACTGAAGTTGATGGAAACATGGTTGAAGTTGATGAGATTTTAGTATGTGGGTAAAATAAAAATCTTAGAAAAAATTTTCTAAGATTTTTTATTGTGAAAAAATTCCTCTAATTCTATCTTTTTCAATATGAATAGTTTTTCAAGTTTCTTCATCAATTTCAACAAATAAATAATTTACAACATAACTACTTCATAAATCTTGTTCTATTTTTCCTTTTGCTATTCAAGTCAAAAACCTTTTCTCTAAACTTTTATAATCAGAACCAATAACAGAATATAAACTTCAAGTCATTCAAATATCACTTATTATTCAAATTCCTGATGGAAGAATTATTTCATCATTTGTTTGAATATGTGTATGAGTTCAATAAATTACAGAAATTTGTTTATTTAATTTTTCAGCAAAATAAGCCAAAGCATAAAGTTCAGCAGAAGTTTCTCAATGAAAATCTACAATAATTGAATCAATTTTTTTTTCTTTAATTCTTTCAATAATTTCATCAAGTTTCAAAAAAACATTTGTCATCTCGTCTCGCATAAAAACTCCAGACATAAGATTAATAACTAAAAGATTTTTTCAATCTTTTTGAAGAATTTTATAACCTTTTCAAGGAGTTTTATAAAATCTAGAATCTATATGATTTGCTGGTCTAATAATAATAGCTTCAGGTTTATCCATATAATCTACAATTTTTTTTTCATTATCAAAACTATGATTTCATCAAGTAAATAAATCAATTCACAAATCTCACATTTCCAAAATTAATTTTTCAGTTGGTCATCTTCCAGAAGCTAAATTTTCTCAATTTGCAATAACAAAATCAGGTTTAAATTTATTTTTTATGTTTGAGATTTCTTTAGTTAAAGCTCTTCTTCAAATTCTTCAAACTATATCTCAAAATATTAGTATTTTCATTTTTATTTTTTTAAATTATAATTTTTTGCTTACAAATTTCTCCATTAAACTAATTAATTCAAATTCTCACTTAATAGCCTTATACATATCATTTATTTTTGGTGTTCCTGAAGCTAAAATAACTTTTATTTTTAATAATTCAGAAATTTTTAAAGCAACTTCAACTCAAGAATATCTAGGATTTTTATCTGAATAATAACTATTATCATGCTCTTCATCAACAATAATTGTTCAAAGATTTTTATAAGGATAAAAAAGTGCACTTCTTGTTCACACAATTATTTTACTTTTTTGTGTATAAATATCAAGCCGGATTTTAGTTTTTTTTGCTTCAGAAATTGTAGAATTAATCAAAACTATATTTTCAGGAAAAATTTTTTCTATTCTTTCAAATATTTGAGAATTAAGAATTATTTCAGGAACTAAAACTAAAGTTTGTTTATTTTCTTTTAGATTTTTTTCAATAATTTTCATATAAATTTCAGTTTTTCAACTTCAAGTTATTCAATGAAAAAGAATTTTATCATTTTTAGAATTAATAATTTTTTCATAAGTTTCTTGTTGTTTTTGAGAAAGATGAATCCCCCTATCCCCCTTCGGGTACTTTCCCCCCACGGGAGAAAGGATTTTTTGAATTACTAATTTTAAGTCTTTTTCTAATTCTTGATTTTTTATTCTTATTATTCTTACTTTATATTGTTTTATAAATTCATCTCTTATTTTATCATATTCTTTTGTTTCCTCATGAATTTTTCAATCAAGTTCTATAACTAATTTTAATTCATCTGAATAAAAATCTGCTATATATCTTCAAAAAGGGTGTTGTCTTCTAAATTTTATTCAATTTAATTGATTTCTTCTTAAAATATTCCACATAAAATCTTCATATTTTGTAGGTTTTTTCCTAAAATCTCTTGCTAAATTAATTATATATTTTGGTGTTGATCTCAAAAATGATGAATATTCCAAATTGTCCCAACTTTTGTCCCCTTTCTCCCTTGGGGGGAAAGGGTTAGGGATAGGGGGAGTTATTTTATCTTTCCTAATTTTTTCTTTTAGATTTTTTGGAAAAAATAAATTTAAACAATGATGAATAAGGGAAAAATATTTTTTTGCAATAAAATTAATTAATTTTATTTGATATGGAAAAAGTAAAGGAATTTCAAATTTTATTTCTATAATTGATTTTATTTTTTTTTCATCAAAATCTATTTTATCTAAAATTTCTAAAATAACAGCATCTTTTATTTGTTTTCAATAAGGAACAAGAATAATTTGACCAATTTTTATTTTTTCCTCCAAAAAATCAGGGACAAAATAAGTTATCCCTTCATCTGAAAAACTACTAGAAAATAAAACTGTTTTTATGTACAAGATTTTTTAGTTAAAAATTAAAAATTATTTTATCCAACCTTCAACTAAATCTTTTACAACTTGATACATTTTTTTTGGTGAATGTCTTACAAAATCATTTTCATTTAATAAATCTCTTTCAATTATTTTATATTTTTTTGCTTCAAAAATACTTAATTCTTTTACTTTTACTGGTTTTTTATTTTCTTCATTTTTATACTTTTCTACCATTTCTTCACTAATATGTCCATTATTTACAACAATATAATCTAAAATATTTTCTCATAAATATTTTTCTAAAACATCTATAAAATCAATAACTTCAAAATTATTTGTTTCTCAATGCTTAGTCATTATATTACAAAAATACATAAATTTTGTTCCATTTTTTTTAGCCTCTTTTACAGCTTCTCTAAATCAAGTTGTTAAAATATTTGGCATAATTGAAGTATATAAATCTCAAGGAGCAATAATTACTATATCAGAATTTATTATTGCATTTCTTGCATTTGGATTTAAAGGAACTTTTGGTTCTAAAGAAATTTCTTTTATTTTTAAATCTTCACTGTGTGTTGGACAATCAATTTCATTTTCTCAAATAGCTTTTTTACCATTTTCAAAAACAGCACAAAGTTCTGATTTTTCTCTTGTTACAGGGATAACTTTTCATTTTACTCTAAAAAGATGATTTATTTCTTCAAGCCCTTTTTCAAAATCTCAAGTAATATTTTCCATTGCAGTTATCAAAAGATTTCAAATAGTATGCCCTGAAACTGAACTTTCTTTTTCAAATCTATAGTTAAATAATTCTCTTAAAAGTAAACTTTCTTCACTTAAAGCTAAAATTCATCTTCTAATATCTCAAGGAGGCAAAACTCAAAATTCATCTCTCAAAACTCCTGTTGAACCTCAACTATCACTCATTGAAATAATTGCAGATAAGTTGAACCTCCCATCTTCCTTTAATCAAGTTAAAATATTATAACTACCTGTTCAACCTCAAATAGTTGTTATATTTATTTTTTTTTCTAAATTCATTTTTTAATTATTTATAAGTAAAACTTTTTAGCATTATAATAAAAAAAAATAAATAATAAAGTTTTTATGCCTTAAAAAATTTGTAAATTTTAAAAAAAAATATATTATGTAACAATATAATATTTTTTAAGAAAAAATTATGACTGAAAAAATTAAAAATATAACTTTGGAATTGCTTGAAAAACTTATGCTAGAGATTGATTTGGTAGAAGTTGTAGAAAATTCTGCTAGAGAATGAAATTTTGATATAAAAATAAAAACTCCTGATAGTGCAATTTTAATATGAAAACATTGAACTACTTTTGAAGATTTAAGAAATATTTTGAAATGAATTTTTAGAAATAATTTTGAAGAAAGAATTTGGATAAATTTAGAAATAAATGATTATGTGGCTAAAAAATTTGATAGAGTTTTGGATTTTGTAGCTAAAAAAATAGAATATGTTGAAAATACTTGAAAAGAAGTAATTTTACCAGAATATAATTGATATGAAAGAAAAAAAATTCATTCTTATGTTGCAAAACTTGAAGAACCAAAAATTTATACAAAAAGTATTTGAGAATGAAAAAATAGAAGAATGCATATTTTTTTGAAAGATTGAATAAAAATACAAGAAAATAAAAGCTGAAATTTACTGCACAAAACAAGCCTTTCTATTGACTTAGATTGAGTTTGAATTTAATTAATATCTTTAAAAATTAATATGAAATTACTAAAAATCTTTTTATTTTTTATTATCTTAACATCTTTATTATATTCTTTTTATATAATTAATGGTAAAAATTACCAAATGCATAGGATTTTTCTGATGAATGTTGTAAATCACCCAGAATTTATTCCTGATAGTAAAATTGCAAAAATAACAGCTTTTTGATTTAAACAAGTAAATGCTGATTTTTATTGGTTAAAATCTATTCAATATATTGGTTCTAATGCTATTTCTGCTGAATATAAAAAATATTTATATAGTATGATAAATCTGATTACAGATTTATCACCAAATTTTGAAAAACCTTATGTAATATGAACTTTATTATTACCAGATTATAATTATAGATATGAAAAAGGAAGTGAAAATGAAAAAAATATTAATTTAAATATAAAACAATGAGAACAAATTTGATTAAAATGAATAGAAAATTTTTGTGATAAAAAAAAGTTAGATTTGATAAAAAATGAGTATAATCTTATAAAAATTAAAACAGAAGAAAAATATAAAAATCCTTGTTATTCCTATCAAATTCCTTATAATTTAGCTTATGTAAAATTCTTTTATCAAAATGATTGAGAAAAATCTTCTTTTTATTATAAAATAACTTCAGCTATTGAAAAATCTCCAACAGGTTCTACAATTTTGGCAGCAATAATGCAATGAAAATGATGAAATAGAGAAAAATCAATTATTATGTTTTTGAATATGATAAATACCAAAAATTTGAAATGAGATGAAATAGGAATTTATAAAGCATTTGCTACAAAAATTAATCAAATTTTAAAATGAGAAACTCCTTTAAATAAACAAAATTTAGCTATTTTGAATACAACTTTGAATAAAATATTTCCAAAAATAGAAGGAGAAAAAGAAAAAAATGTTTTACTTGAAACTGATTTAAAAAATTATTTAAGAAAAGCTATTAGAGAATTAAATTTATTTTATGTAGAAAAAGCAAATGAAAAATTTGTAAAAGATAACAAAAAAAATGCTAAATCAGCAAGAGAATTATTTGATAAAAAATATTTAGATTATTTTCCTATAGATTTTCAACAATATGATGATTATGGTATTGCTTATGTTTATGATGAAAAAATAAAAAAATTTAATAATGAAATGAGACAATATACAGATGAATATTTTTTAGGAATTTTAGAAGCAAAAAAGAAATAAAAAAAAATTAGAAAGTTTGCTTTTTAAAAATTATTAATAAAAATAGCTTTAAAAAATTTTCTTAAAAAAACTTTTGACTAAAATAAATTAGCACATATAATATTTATGTGCTAATTTATTTTAGTTTTTAATTTAAAACCATTATGAATATAGAAAAATATACTTTAAATGCTTCTAAAAGAATTTCAGAAGCTCAAGATATGGCAAATAAAAATGCTAATCCAAGTATTTCAGTTTCACATTTATTATTATCAATGTTAAAATCAAATAATTCTTTAGTTAAAGAGATTTTACTTGAACTTTGAGTTGATATACAAATACTTTCTTCAAAAATTAAAAATGAGTTAGAAAAATTATGAAAAATTGAATGAAATTATGAGTTATCTTTGAGTAAAGAGTTAAATAAAGTTTTTATAGAAGCTGAAAAAATAGCAGAAAAAATGAAAGACCAATATATAACTGAAGAACATTTATTTTTAGCTTTGATAGAAAATTCTGATGCTAAAACTAAAGAAATTTTTGAAGCTTTTAATATTAATTATGTTAATGTTTTAAATATTATTGAAACAATGAGAAATGGTGAAAAAGTTACAGATAATGATCCTGAAAATAAAATGAATTCTTTAAAAAAATATTGAATTGATTTGGTTGAAAGAGCTAAAACAGGAAAAATTGATCCAGTAATTTGAAGAGAAGAAGAAATAAGAAGAACTTTGCAAATTTTATCAAGAAGAACAAAAAATAATCCAGTTTTAGTTTGAGAACCTTGAGTTGGAAAAACTGCAATTATTGAATGAATTGCTTTAAAAATAGCTAATAAAGAAGTTCCTGATAATTTGATATGAAAAAGAATTGTGAGTCTTGATATGTGAACACTTTTGGCTTGAGCAAAATATAGATGAGAATTTGAAGAAAGATTGAAAGCTGTTATAAATGAAGTTAAAAAATCAAATTGAAATATAATTTTATTTATTGATGAATTACATACAATTATTTGAGCTTGAGCTCAGGAATGACAAGGTGATGCTGGAAATCTTTTGAAACCAGAATTAGCAAGATGAGATTTGAAACTTATTTGAGCTACTACAATTAATGAATATAGAAAATATATTGAAAAAGACCCAGCTTTAGAAAGAAGATTTTCAAATGTTGTAGTTAATGAACCAAGTGCATCAGAAACTTTGGCTATTTTAAGGTGAATAAAAGATAAATATGAAACTCATCATTGAATAAAAATTACAGATTTGGCAATAGAAGCTGCTGTTGAATTGAGTATAAAATATTTAGCAGATAGAAAATTACCAGATAAAGCAATTGATTTGATAGATGAAGCTTTGGCTAGTGTAAAAATAAGTACAATTTCAAAACCAGTTGAACTAGAAACTTTGGAAAAAGAAATTAGAACTATAAATATTGAATTAGAAGCTAAAAAAGCAGAAGATAATACTCCAAAAGAAAAAATATTAGAACTCGAAAAAAATTTAGCTTCAAAAAAAGAAGATGCTAAAATATTAGAATCAGCTTGGAAAAAGGAAAGAGATTTTATAGATGAATTAAAAAATATTAGAGAAAAAATTGATAATTTTAAACAAGAAGCTGATGTTTTTGAAAGAGAATGAAATTTTTGAAAAGTTGCTGAAATAAGATATGGAAAAATTCCTGAGCTTGAAAAAAATATTTTATTGACAGAAGAAAAGTTGGAAAAATTACATTCTGGCAGACAAAATTTTTTAAAAGAAAAAGTAGTAGCAGAAGATATTGCAAATATAATTTCTAAATGGACTTGAATTCCAGCAAATAAATTGCTTGAAACTGAAAAAGAAAAACTTTTACATTTAGAAGAAAATTTGAGAAAAAAAGTTGTATGACAAGAAGAAGCAATTGTTGCAGTTTCGAATGCAATTAGAAGAGCAAAAACTGGATTAAATGAAGAAAATAAGCCTCTTTGAAGTTTTTTATTTTTAGGACCAACTTGAGTTTGAAAAACTGAAACAGCAAAAGCTTTAGCTTTAGAATTATTTAATGATAAAAATTCTTTTATTAGAATTGATATGTCAGAATATATGGAAAAACACTCAGTTTCCAAATTAATTGGTTCTCCTCCTTGATATGTTTGATATGAAGAATGATGACAACTAACAGAAAGTGTTAGAAAAAGACCATATTCAGTAATTCTTTTTGATGAAGTAGAAAAAGCTCACTCTGAAGTTTTTAATATGTTTTTACAAATTTTAGATGATTGAATATTAACTGATTCTAAAGGAAAAACAGTTAGTTTTAAAAACACAATTATAATTATGACTTCTAATATAAAGCAAGAAAATTTGAAAGAATTTTTTAGGCCAGAATTTTTAAATAGAATTGATGATATAGTAAAATTTAAATCACTTGATAAAAAAGTTATTATTTCTATAATTGATATTTTATTAAAAGATGTTACTATTTTACTTGAAAAAAAGTGAATAAAAGCTGAATTTTCTCAAAAATTAAAAGATTATATTGCTAAAATTGGTTATGATAAAGATTTTTGAGCTAGACCTTTAAAAAGAACAATTACAAATGTGATTTTGAATAAATTATCAATAAAATTATTATCTTGAGAAATTGATAATAAAGATAATATTGAAATAGATATTGATGAAAATAATGATTTGATTTTTAAGAAGAAATAAAAATTGTAAAAAGTAAAAAAAAAATTTGCATTTTTAAAAGAAAGTGGTAAGCTTTCATTGAAGTAATATTTTATTCATTTTTTTTAGTGTTATTTGATGTTTTCATAAGCAGAAAAAAAAGAAATTAAAAATTATTTCATATTTATTTTTTTTATAACTTAGTTTATGGAAACAAAAAAACTATTTGTTGGATGAATTTCTTGGAACCTTAGTTGGCAAGATTTAAAAGATGCTTTTGCTGAACACGCAGAAGTTGTACACGCTAGAATTATTATGGATAGAGAAACTAATAAATCAAGAGGTTTTTGATTTGTAGAATTCAATTCTGTAGAAGATGCTGTTAAAGCAAAAGAAGCTATGGATGGTGTAGAACTTGATGGTAGAGCTATAAAAGTAGACTTTGCTCAAGAAAAAGAAAGAAAAGAAGAAGATTAATTTATTCTTTTTTTAGACTAGAAAATATCAAATTATAATAGATTTGGTATTTTTTATTTAAGAAAAGACTAAAAAACAATTTAAGGAAATAGCAAAAAAATTAATTTAAAAGAAAAATTTTGTAATAAAAAAATATGAAAAAAATAGATTTATCAAGATTACTTGGTTCTAAATGTAGAACAAAAATTTTAGAAAAATATTTACTTGAATATGCTTTTTGAAATGTAGAATGATTTTATATGAGGGCTTTATCAAGAGATATTGATGAACAAATAAATTCTGTAAAAAGGGAACTTGATTCATTAAAAGAATTAGGTTTTTTAAAGTCAAAATTTGATGCTAAGAAAAAAATTTTTTATATTAATAAAAATTTTTATTTACTAGAAGATTTCAAAAATATTTTCCTAAAATCTTATTCTCCACTTGAAGATATTAAAAAATTTTTAAAACTAGAAAAATTTATTGATTTGGCTATAGTAAATGAAGAATTGCTAGAAAATTTGGAATGAAAAACTAATAATATTGTAGATATTTTACTTATTTGAGATATTGATAAGCCTCTTTTTGCAGAATTTTTATCAAAAATATTTTTTAATAAAAAAATAAAATATGCTATTTTATCAACTAAAGATTTTTATGATAGAATAGAACATTGAGATAAATTAATTTACAGATTATTAAAACAAAAATGAAATATTTATTTATATGATAAATTGTGAGTGAAGCAAACTTTAGAAAAATAATTGAAAAAAATGAATACAAAAAAAATAATATTTATAGGAGGAGCTCCTTGAACTTGAAAAACTAGGCTAGCAAAAAATATTTCTGATAGTAAATGAATTTTTTATATTTCTTGTGATTTAATTAGAAATTGGATGAAATCAATTACAACAAAAGATAAATATGAAAATTTATTTAAATTTTATTGAACAGCAGAAGAACATTATAAAAAATACAGTGTGGATGAAACAATTAAAATGGAAGAAAAAAGAGATTGAGATGTTTTAGAATGAGTTATGAATTTTATAAAATTAAATAAAGATTGGAAAAGTTATGTAATTGAATGAATTACAATTCAGCCAATATTTGTAGAAAAAATAAAAAATAAATTTGAAAATATAAAAATGGATTTTATTTTTTTAATTGATCAAGATAAAGATAGAATTAGAGAGATTATTTATGATAGATGACTTTGGTGAAAAGAAAAATGGGTTAAAGAATTAGAAATTGAATATTTAATTAAAACAAATAAAAAATATTTGGAAGAATTGAAAAAAAATAATTATAATTATTATATTATAGATAAAGATAGAAATAAAACAATTTCACAAATTAAAAAAGATTTTAAAATATAGAAAAATAACTTGCTAAAAATAATTTTTGCTTATAATCAAAAATCTAAAATTATAAATAAAAAATAATATGCCACTCGAAAAATTAAAAAAAGCAGATGAAAAAGTTAGTGAAGTAACTTGAAAAATTATATTTTTTGTTTCAAAAAATATAACAAAAATTTTAAGAAATATACCAAAAGAAAAACTTACAAAATTTTTAGATGAAAATTCTAAAAAAATTTCAGAAATAATAGAAAAATTTGTAGAAGAAAAATGATTAGAAAATATAGATGAAAATCCTGAAAATTCTGAAAAGTTAAAAAAAATTTATGGGCAAATAAAAAAATATAAAGCAAAAAATAAAGAATATTGGAAATATTTTGATGAATTAGATGAAAAAGAAAAAAGTATTGAAAGATTTAAATTAATGCTTTTTTCTATTTTAGTTATACCTTGATGAGCTACTATTGTGGCAATAATTATATGAAATCCATTATTTATACTATATATTAATTGAGCATTATTATTACCAAGCTCTAAATTACCAAAACCAGTTTCAGACACAAGAGAAAAAGTTTTTGAAGTAACAAAAGGAAGTTATAAAGTGGTAAAGGGAAAGATTTTTAAATAAAGTCTTTTAGTTTGCCCTCTCTCCTGAATCCTCTCTCCCTTTTAGGGAGAAAGGGGCTGCAAAAAATAAGGAAGATGATTTTAAAAAAAATAAAAAATAATAAAAAAAAAGTTATAGTACAAAAAGTTACAGTAACTTTTTGTACTATAACTTTTGCATTTTTTAAGAAAAATGATATACTAAAGATTAGAAATTTTAGTTATTAATAAAATTACTACTATGAAATTTTATAATAGAGAAAATGAACTAGAGGAAATAGAAAAAATTCTAAGTTCAGATTATTCTGAATTTGTTTATATTTATGGAAGAAGAAGAATTTGAAAAACAAAATTGATATTGAAATCTTTAGAAAAAGAAAAATTTTTATATTTTTTTGTATGAAATAAAACTAAACAAGAATTGTTGTTGAATTTTCAAAAAACAATAGAAGAAATTTTATGAATTAATTATATAAAATTCAATAATTTTAGAGAAATATTAGATTTTATATTTAATTATGCAAAAGAAAAAAAATTAATAGTTGTCTTTGATGAATTTCAAAATTTTTTCAAAATAGAACCTAGTATTTTTTCAGATTTTCAATATTTTTGGGATTTAAATAATGAAAAAATGAATTTAAAGCTATTTTGTCTTTGAAGCCATTTTACTTTGATGAAAGAAATTTTTGAAAATTATTCTAATCCTCTTTTTTGAAGAAAAACAGCAAGTTTTTATTTGAGACCTTTTTCTTTAATTACACAAATTGAAATTTTAAAAGATTATGATTTACTTAATTCTAGAAATTTATTAGAATTTTATTCTATATTTTGATGAGTACCAAAATATGTGGAAATATTTTTAAATAATTTTAATAAAGAAACAAAGAAAGATTTTTTATCAGAAATTATTGATAATTTTATAAAAGATAATTCTTTTTTCTTTTTTGAATGAAAAGAATTATTTTTAATAGAATTTTGAAAAAGTTCCCTAACTTATTTTTCTATATTATGAGCTATTTCAAATTGAATAAATAAAAAATGAGAAATAGCACAGATTACAGGAATTTCAGTTGATTCATTATGAAAATATTTAAATAAATTAGAAAAATATTTTGAATTAATTGATAGAAGAATTACAGTGTGAGATAAAAAAACTTCAAAAGTTTCTTATTATCATATAAAAGATAGTTTTTTGATTTTTTGGTTTAGGTATGTTTATAAATACTCAAATTTACTTGAAATAAAAAAATTTGATAAATTAAAAGAATTTATAAAAACTGATATAAATATTTTTTTATGATTTACTTTAGAAGAATTATTTAGAGAAATTTTAATAGAAATAAATTTAAAAGAAAACAATAAAATTTTACCATTTGAATTTTTTGAAATTTGAAATTTGTTAACAAAATCAAATATTAAAATAGATTTAGTTTTATTAAATAAACCTGATAAAAAAGTATTATTTATAGAATCTAAGTTGAATAATAAAAAAATTACTCCAAAATTATTACAAAATTTAAAAGAAAAAGTTGAAAAAAGTGGAAAATATAATAATTATAAAAAATATTATTGATTTGTAAGTTTAGAAAAAATTAATAATATTTTTGATGAAGAAATATTATTATATTCTGTATGAGAATTTTTAGAAAAAAAATAACTTAAAAAAAATAATAAAATAATTCCCCACTTGAATTCTCCCCTTTTGGTCAAAAGGGAAGAGGCTACAAAGAAAAGAAAAAAAAAATAATAAAATAACTAAAAAAAAAAATGAATACAAAAAAAATAATAAGTGTGCAAAATGAAATTTTTTTTCATTTAAAAAATCTTTGGGAAATTTCTGAAAAATGAACTAAATCTAATGAAATATTAGATAATTTTTTAGATGAATTAAATATGAAAAAAAATTCTAAAAATAGATTTATAGCATATTCAAGAATTTCTGAATTAAAAGTTGAACCTCTTGAATTATATTTAGAAGAAATGCTTTTAGAAATAGAAAAAAATAATAAAAATCTTTGATTAAAATTACCAAATAAACTTGAAAATAAAATAAAAATTTTGAATAAAGCATTTTTTTATGTAAAAAATATTTATGAAGATTTTTATAAAAAATTTATTTTAGAATTAGAAAAATTACAAAAAATTGAAATTGATAAAGGATTAAAGCCTTTTATTAACAATTTTGAATTAAAAATTTTTTCAGGAGTTTTTAATGTTTGAAAAGCTTTTAATAATTTTATGCCAGTTTGGCAAAATCATATTACAAAACAAAATGAAATTTTAGATAAAAAATTTGATTGAAATTCTGAAAAAATAATGTGATTTTTAAGAGAAAAAAATTTACTTGAAGTTGATGAAAATTTTAATGAAACTGATAGAAGTTATAGTGTTTTAGTTTGATGAAAAATGTTGAGTTATTTTGAAGCTTTTCCTAGAGAAATTAATTTTATAATTTCTGAATTACAAAAATTTATAGAAAATTTGGAAAAATCAGAAAATATTGAAAAATCAAAAAATATTGAAAACTTAAAAGATGTTGAAAAATGAGAAAATGCTTTAAAAAATAATTATATAAATTATTTAACAGCAATTAAAAATGCTTTTTCAGAAAAAAATTCTAAAAAATTATTGAGTAAATGGCAAAAAGTAGATGAAACTTGGATGAGTTTGAAAGGTGAATTACAAATTTCTCACCCTTTAGAATTTTATGAAGATAAATATAGAAAGTGAGTTGCACCAGAATGGGATTTGAGAATTATGGATAGTGAAACTTTGTCTTCAAAAGTGAAAAAAAATATTTCTGAAATGTATGAAAAAATTTATAGCTCACCCCTAACTCCTCTGCTAATAGGAGAGGGGAAATATAAAAATTTGAAAGAAAAATATATTGAATCTTATAATTTTTCAAAAGATAATTTTAACAGAGTTCAATTGTATATAAGTGAGCCAGTTTTGTATTTTGGAAGTGAATTAAATTGATTATTTTCAGCTCAAGTTGTGCCAAATGATGAAATTATTTCTGAAAGATTTTGAAAGAAAATTTTTGCTTTTCCAAAAATGGTTTTAGAAAGTAAGAAAAAAGCTCCTTTAATGAAATTAACTAAAGAAATTTTAGATGAAGATTTGTTAAATAATTATTTGAAAATTCTTGATAATGATAAATTATTTTTCCAAATTTATGATATTGAAACAATTGGTCACGAATTTGGGCATATTCTTTGGCTTAGCAAAGATATTGAAATTATTATGAATAAAAAAACTGGGAATTTCAAAAATATTGAAGAATATAAAGCAACAATAGGGTGACTTTGTAGTTATTTTTACTGAGAAGATTTATGAGAAGATTTTAACAAAAATATAATTATTATGCATTTAGTTAGGTGTATTTGATTATTGAAATATAGGGAAGTTGCAGAGGTTTTACCATATTATAATGAAAGTTTAATTCATCTTGATATAATGTTTGATTCTTGAATTTTTGGGATAGAAAATTTTAAAATTAAATTAAATTGGAGTTTGGAAAGTTATAAAAAATTAAAACAAAATTATATAAAAAATTATAAAAAATTAATAAATATTTATCTTGAAAAAATAGATGCTAAAGAATTTTTAGATGATTATATTGAATTTTTAAAAGATTGAAATAATGTTTCAAAAAATAAAAAATTACAAGTTTTTTGAAATTATTATTATGATTTGTATAAAAAAATTTGAAATGAAGTTTTTTAGAAAGAGGTTGAAAAAATAAGGAAAATAAAAAAATTGCAAGAATTTTGAAAATATTATTTTTTAAAAAATAAATTATGGTAAATAATGAAGAAGTAGGTGTAAAATTTATCCCAAGAGCAAAATTTGATGAAGATTTTTTACCTTTTAAAAAAGGTGAAGAAATTTTTTTTGATGGAAAATATAAAGTTCAAGAATTAATTAAATTTTATTTAAAAAATAAGTGAGTAGAAAATTATAAAGAAAATGCTGAAAGATTTGAAATAAATTGTTTGCTTGGGAATAATTGAGGAGGGAAGAGTAGGTTGTTGAATAAATTTTTTTATATTTTTAATAATGGTGAAATTACCTGATGGGATAGAAATAAACCAATTATAAGTGTTTTTGATAAATTTGATAGGATAAGTGTTGATAGTGATTTATCAATTCATTCTAATTTTTTTCAAGGAGAATATAATAAATTTTATTATGATGTCTATGTGTTTTTAGAAAAATATAAGAATAAAAAATTTTTTAGTAAATTTTTAAATTTAAAAGAAAACTTTTTTTATGATTTGTCTATATCATCTATAGAACTTGAAAATTATGATTTTAAAAATTTTATGGATTATGATTTTTTAGAAAAAATAAATTGATGATGAATGTGATTTGGTTTTTCAAAATATTTAGAAGATATTTTGAAAATATATAATATTTTTTCAAAAACAAATGAAAAAAAAATAGAAAATTTCTTTATTTTGAACTTAGATGCATTATTAGGAACTTTTTATTTTTTTGTTAAATATGAAAAAGAATATTTTTTAGAAAAAAAAGGAGAATTGAATAATAAAAATATAAAAGAATTAGTTCATATTTTGGATATTTATTTAAAAAAAATAAAAGTTGAAAATCGTTTTAAGGAAATTTTTAATTTAAATAATGTGCCAAGAGAAGAAAAGTTTTTTTCTGATTTTAAAGAAATTTTTCAAGAGTATAAAGAAAAAAATAATAAAAATATTAAATTTAAAATTGAAGATTTTATAAAGTATGGTGATGTTTCTTTCTTATTTAATAAAAATATATTTAAAAGTGATTTGTTATTTTCTAATAATCCTATAGAAAAAAGCTCTGAAAAATTATCTTCTTGAGTAAAATCATTTAATGACCTATCATCTTGAGAAAAATCTATATTAGTAAGATTTACAAATATATATATGAAAATTATTGAAGATATTGAAGAATATAATAATTGAGAGTGAAAGGAAAATTGAAGTAAATTAGAACATTTTACTATTCTTATTGATGAACCAGACTTACACCTCCACTTAGATTGGCAAAAAAAATACATTCAAAAATTAATTGATGTTTTTTCTACTTTGGATTCAAAAATAAATTTACATTTTATTATTGCAACTCATAGTCCTTTTATAATTTCAGATTTACCAAATGAATGTATAATTATTTTGGATTGAAAAGGAAGTAAAACAAATGATACTGAATTTACAAAAATAAGAACTTATAATTGAACTAATATAAATGAATTAAAGGAAAATAAAAAAAGAAAATTTGAAAAATATGAAGATGTTTTAGAGTTTGAAAAAAAGAATAATAAAAATAAAAAATCTTTTTGAGCAAATTTTGTAGATATAATTAGAGATTGATTTTTCTTTGAAAATGAAGTTTTAATGGGAAGTTTTGCTGAAAATATTATTTGAAATATTGCTGATAAAAGAAGAAAAGAAATTACTAATAATGAAAAAATTAAAGAAAAAGATTTAGTTGAAAATATTGAAAAAGAAATTTGAGATGATTTTTTGAGGGATAATTTATTATATTTTAAAGGAAAAAATAATGATTAAAATAGAAATAAAAAAAGAAGAATTGGAAAAGTTTTTTAAAAATTTTAAAGGTGAAAAAGAAAATACATATAAAAAATGATATACAATACAATTGATTAAATTCAATGATTTTAAAGAATTATTTTGTTCTAATGAAATTAATTTTTCTAAAATCAATAAAAATAAAGTTAATAATTATAAAAAAATATATGATAATATTTCTAGTAAATGAAAATCTAAAATATATATTGAAATAAGAAAATTCATAATAGAAAAATTTACTGAGAAAATTAAATTTTGTCCTTATTGTTGAAAAGTTCCATTAATATTTTTTGAAAAATGACAAAATAAAGATAACTCTTATAAAAGAATGTTTCAGTTTGACCATTTTTTCCCAAAGAATCACTTTCATAAATGAATTATAAATTTTTATAATTTAATCCCAAATTGTAATGCTTGTAATCATTTAAAATGAGAAGACAATCCACTTAATATAATAAATGATTGATGAGTGATATTTCATCCATATTTTTGAAATTTATATTTAGAAAAATGAGAAATAAAAAAAGATTGTGAAGAAAATATTGATTGAAGAAATTATGATATTTGATTAAATTATATTTCTAAAAATTCAAAGTTTTTTAAGTTAGGTCAAAAATATCTAAATTCTCAAGATACTTTCAATATTTTTAATTTCATTCAAGATAAAAGAACAAAAATAAAAGATGAAAGATTAAAGTTTAAAGAAAATAGTAAATCTGATGAAGAATTAAAAAATTATTTTTTCAAAAATTATTATCCAACTCAAGAACAAGATATTTTAAAATTTTCAAACTGAAAGTTAAAAAAAGATTTAATAGAAAATTTAGAAATTAAATTACAAAAAAAGTGATACCTTTTGGGTGACTAGCTTTTTTCCTTATATATAAAGAAGAACTATAAAAAATATTAAAAAAATATTGTATTTTTTCAAAAAAGTGGTACTATTTAGGTGAGTTATTATTATTAAAAATATAAAAATGTATATTTCAAAATGAAATTTACTTGTTAAAAAAGTAAATTGAAAAAGTATTACAATTAAAATTTCAAAAAATGTAGTATGAGAAAATGATATTTTAAATTTAACTAAAAAAGAATTTGAATTTATAAAAAACTTAGAAAATTATAGTTTGTTTGAAAATAAAATTTATACTAAAAATAGTTTAGAAAAAATTGTTTTTGATTCCAAAATTCTTTTTAATAAATTAAATTTTGAGAAAAAAAATAAATTTGATTATTTTTATAATATAAATTTTATACAAAAATTTGTTTATGAATCAAATAGAACAGAATGAAGTAAAATAAAACAGGAAGAAATTTTTAAAATTTTTGAAAATAAAAAATCAAATCATACAAATAAAAATGAAATTTTAGAAGTTAAAAATTCAAAAAAAGTTTTTGATTTTATGAATGAAGATTTTATTTTTAATATTGCAAATATTAAGAAAGTTTATCATATTTTGACAAAAAATTTATTTATGAATTGTTGAGATAAATACCCAAGATGATTTAAAAAAGTAGAAAATACTGTAAATAATGATATTACTTCAAGTCCAGAAAATGTAGAAAAAGATTTAAAAAACTTGATTATTTGGTACAAAGAAAATAAAAAAATATTATTTCCATTAGAACTTGCATATTTATTTCATTTAAAATTTGAAAAAATTCACCCATTTATAGATTGAAATTGAAGAACTTGAAGGTTTTTGATAAATAAAATTTTATTAGATAATAACTATTATCCAATAATTTTATTCTCAGATAATAAAAAGTCTTTTTTTAATTCAATAAAAACTCCTTGACTAAATAATAAAAAATATTTTAAAACAATGCTTGAACAACATTTAAAGACTTTAGACTATTTAAAAAAAAGTTTTTAACATTAAAAAAAAATATATCTTTAAAAACTTTTTTTCTGGAGTATAATTCCTTTTAGAAATTTAATATTTTTAGTTTTAGTTATATGAAGTTTCTTTTAAAGTAAACAAGACTAAATGTATACAAATTTTGAACAATAAAAATTTATAAAAATAACTTTTGAAAAAAATGAGTTTAGAAAACAATTTAATTGCCTCTATTGATATATGAAGTTCAAAAATTAGAACGATTATATGACAATTTGGTGAAGAAAATAAAGAAAACTTCCAAGTTTTATGAATTTGAATAGTAGAATCTACTGCTATTAGAAAAGGAAATATTTTAGATATGGAAGAATTTAAAAACAATCTTGATAAATCTCTTGAAGAAGCAGAAAAAATTGCTTGAGAACAAGTTGCTTGAGCTACTATTTCTTTTAATTCTTCACATTTAGAAGTTTTTGAAAGTAAATGAGTTGTCTCTGTTTCTGGTGATGAAATAGAATATGATGATATTGACAGAGTTATGGATATGGCAAAAAACTGAGTAGACCTTTCTAATAAAGAAATTCTAAAGGTTATTCCAGATTATTACACTGTAGATTTGGAACCTTGAATTAGAAGTCCTATTGGAATGTCTGCTAGAAAATTGGAATTAAAGGCAAATATTTTTGCTATGAATTCTAGTATGCTTAATAATATTAAAAAAGCAATTGGAGATGTTTGAATAGAAATTCATGATATTTATCCAAATTTAATTTCAGCTCCTGAATGAATTTTGTCTAAAAGACAAAAAGAATTATGAGTTGTAACTATTGATATTTGAGCTTCTACTACAGGTATTACTGTTTATGAAGAGGGAAGTTTGAAATTTGCAAAAGTTATTCCAGTATGATGAGAAAATGTTACTAATGATATTGCTCTTTGAACTAGAGTTTCTATTGATACAGCTGAAAAATTAAAATTGGAATTTGCAGAAGTTAATAGAAATGAAGAAGAACTTATTTCTAAAGAAATTGATTTAAAAAAGATTTCTAATAATGAAGAATGAAAAGTTGAAACTGATTATTTATCGAAAATTGTAACAGCTAGATATGAAGAAATTTTTAATTTTATTAGAGAAGAATTAAGATATATTTGAAAAGATTGAATGCTTCCTGAATGAGCAGTTTTAGTTTGATGAGGTTCAAAAATGAAATGAACTGTTGATTTAGCTAAAGAAATTCTTAGATTACCAGTTGCAGTTTGAACTCCAATTGAAAAAGATTCTTTAACTAGTACTTCAATAAGTGACCCGATTTTTGCTTCTGTAATAGGAACTTTGATTTTAGCAAACAAATATACTAAAGAATCTTTTGGTTTTAAACTAAATTTTATAGATTCTATTATAAAAATGTTTAAAAAGATTATGCCTTTTTAAAAAAGCCCTCTCTCCTGAATCTTCTCTCCCTTACAGGGAAGAAAGGGGCTACAGGAAAAGTTTAAAAATTTAATTTAATAATAAAAAAATAATTATGGTAAAAGATGATAAATTAAGAAATTTACTATCAAATAAATTCTCAGCTCCAGCTGTTGAAGAAGTAAATATTGGTTCTGGAATTTCTCCTGTTGCAAACATAAAAGTTGTTTGAGTATGAGGAGGTTGACAAAATGCTGTTAATAGAATGATCGAATGAGGTCTTGAATGAGTAGAATTTATTTCTATAAATACAGATGCTCAGGCTCTTTATAATTCTTTAGCTCCTACAAAAATAAATATTTGAAAAGCTGTAACTTGAGGTCTTTGAGCTTGAGCTAGTCCTGAAATTGGTAAAAAATCAGCAGAAGAATCTTCTGAAGAAATAAAAGCTGTTTTAGAATGAGCTGATATGGTTTTTATAACTTGTGGACTTGGTTGATGAACTGGTACTGGAGCTGCTCCTGTTATAGCTGAACTTGCAAAATCTCTTTGAGCTTTGACAATTTGAGTAGTTACAAAACCATTTTCTTTTGAAGGTCAAAATAGAATGGCAAAATCATTAGAAGGTTATGATACTTTGAAAGAAAAAGTTGATACTTTAATCACAATTCCAAATGATAGAATTCTTTCTATTATTGATAAAAAAACTCCACTTTTAGATGCTTTTTCAATAGTTGATGAAGTTTTAAATCAATGAGTTCAATGAGTTTCAGATTTGATTACTCAACCTGGTTTGATTAATGTTGATTTCGCTGATGTTAGGTCAGTTATGCATAGTGCTGGTTCTGCTCTTATGTGAATAGGTTATGGTTCTGGTGAAAATAGAGCTGTTGAAGCTGCTCGTTCAGCTATTGATTCTCCACTTTTAGAATTATCTATTGCTTGAGCTAAATGACTTTTATTCAATATTACAGGTTGAACTGATTTATCAATGTTTGAAGTTGATGAAGCTGCAAAAATAATTACTGAAAGTGTTGATCCTGATGCTAATATTATTTTTGGTGCAACTATCAGTGAAGATTTTACTGGTGAATTGAAAATAACTGTTGTTGCTACTGGTTTTGATGAAAATTCTAATCAAGCTTTTATTGAAAAACCAAAAATTGCTAATGCTCCTTTTGGCAAAAGAGCAATTAGTGATTCAAGAATTTCTAGTCCTAAAACTCAAACTACAACTTCTACAAGTTCTAAATGAAAATCACCTGTAAAAATGGAAGATGATTTAGATATTCCAGCATTTTTAAGAAAGAAAAAATAAAATTTATAAAAAAACTTGATTTTTAGAAAATCAAGTTTTTTTATTCTATTCAAATTTTTTTAAATAATTCATCTTTTTCAAATTTTGTTAAAGTTTTATATTCTCAAACTTCCAAATTTCAAAGTAAAATATTTTCTATTCTTACTCTTTTTAATTTTTTTACTCTATGTCATATTTTTTCAACCATTCTTCTTATTTGTCTATTTTTTCATTCTGTTAAAGTTATAAGAAATTTTTTATCATTTAATCTTTTTATTTTAGATCTTTTAGTTTTTCATCAAAGCATAAATATTCATTCTTCCATTTTTTTTAAATCAAATTCTTCTATAAAATCATAAGTTTCAACCATATATTCTTTTTCGTGATTATATCTTGGGTGAATTAAATAGTTTCAAAGTCTTCAATCATTTGTTAATAAAATTAATCAAGTTGTCTCTTTATCAAGCCTTCAAATAGGAAAAATTCTTTGTTCAACATTTAGCAAATCTACAATATTTTGTTCTTCAGCTTGAGCACAAGTTGTAACAATTCATCTTGGTTTATTCATTTTATAATAAACCATATTTTTTTGCTCTTTTACAAGTTTGTCTTCCAAAGTAATTTTATCAACTCAAACAACTATAGATTGTCCAATTTTGGCTGTTACACCATTAATTTTTACAAGTCAATCAGCTATATAAATTTCAGCTTTTCTTCTTGAACAAATTCATGCTTGACTCATATATTTTTGTAATCTAACTTTTTCTTGGTTCATTTTTTTGCAATTATTAATATTAAAAGTATTATATATAAAATAATTTTATTATCAATAAAAAATATGTGAAAAGAGATATTATTTAAAAAAAAGATTTTAATAGTTTCTGCTTTATCTTCTGAACTTAAAATAATTAAAGAAAAAGTAAAAAGTTTGAAAATAAAAAAATTAGAAATAAAATTTTTTGAATCTTGAATGTGAAATTATAAAACAATTCTTAATTTAACAGAATTTTTAACAAATCAGGATTTTGATTTTATTGTTAATATTTGAGTTTGTTGATATAAAAAGGAAATAGAAAAATGTATTCAAGTTGGAAGAATAAAAAATTTGGCAAATAATAAAGAATTAATTGTTCCAATATTTTTTGAATTTTCTAAAATAAAATCTATTGCAAGTAGTGAAAAAATAATTTATGATAAAAAAGAAATTTTTGAAGAAGATTTTGTTGATATGGAAAGTTATTGATTTGAACTTGTGGCAGAAAAATTTGAGCTACCAAGAATTATTTTGAAAATTCCTGTTGATATGATTTGAGAAGAAACAAAAAACTTTGATTTTTTAAAAGCTAAAAATTTTTTAAAAGAAAATATTGATTATGAAAAATTATTTGAAAAAATTTTTTTATATTTACCCTCACCCCAACCCTCTCCCTTGTGGGGAGAGGGAGTAAAACAAAAACTTAATTTAACTGAAAGCCAAAAAATTATTTTTGAACAATTATATAATAAATATTCAGTTTTAGTTTGAGATAATTTCGAAAAATATTTAGAAAACTTTTTTAAAAATTTTCTAAATAAAAAATTAGAAAAAAATGATATTAAAAAATTTTTAAAAGATTTGGAAGAATTTTTAGATGATAAATAAAATTTGATTTTTATAAAAAAAAATATATATTATACAAAAAATTTTTAAAGGAAAAATATTTATTTAATTATATAAAAAAAAATGACAAAAAAACTTGAATTACTTTTACCAGCTTGAGATTTTGAAAAATTGAAATATGCTTATGCTTATTGAGCTGATGCCTGTTATGTTGGTGCTCCTATGTTTTCTCTTAGAGCTAGAACAAATGCTTTTACTATGAAAACTCTAAAAGAAGCTGTTGAATATGCTCATAATTTGGACAAAAAAATTTATTTTACTGCAAATATTTATGCTCATAATGTGAAAATAAAACCATTTTTAGCACAATTTAAAAAAATGGTTGAAATGAATCCAGATGCTTTTATTATGTCTGACCCTTGACTTATTCATTTGGTGAAAAAAGATTTTCCAGATGTTGAAATTCATTTATCAGTTCAAGCAAATAACACAAATTGGGCTCAAGCAGAATTTTGGCAAACTATGGGAATTAAAAGAATTATTTTAAGTAGAGAAATTTCTTTAAAAGAAATGGCTGAAATTCACGAAAAAGTTCCAGAAATGGAATTAGAAGCTTTTGTTCACTGAGCTATTTGTATGGCTTATTCTGGAAGATGTTTATTGTCAAATTACTTGAGTAATAGGGACCCAAATCAAGGAACTTGTAGTCATTCTTGTAGATGGGAATACAAAGTTTATAAAGAAAAAGATTCATATCAAGTGTTGAAAACTCCATCTGGAAAGGTTGAAGAAATGTGAGAAACAGGAAGACCAAAAGTTTATGAAACTCTTGAGTGAGCTTATTATTTGGAAGAAAAAGAAAGACCAGGAGAATTTTTAGCTATTGATGAAGATGAATACTGAACTTATATAATGAATTCTAGAGATTTGTGTGCTGTAGATTATTTAGAAGATTTAAAAAAAGCTTGAATAATTAGTTTCAAAGTTGAATGAAGAAATAAAACAATTAATTATTTAGCTTCAGTTTGAAGAGTTTATAAAAAAGTTTTGGAGGCTGTAGAATTAGGAAAAGATTATGATGTAAATGAGGCAATGCAAGAATTATTTTCTATTGCAAATAGATGATATATTCCAGGGTTTTTAGCTTGAAATCCTTGAGCTAATGCACAATTTTATGAAAGAAATGGAGGTTTTCAAACAGAATTATTTATTTGACCAATTAGAGAATATGATGAAGAAAAAGGTTTAGCAAAAGTAGAAGTAAAAAATATTTTTGAAGTTTGAGATACTTTAAAAATAATTACTCCAGATGATATTTGGGAACAAAAAATAGAAAAAATTTATAGAATTGTTTGAACAAATAGAAGTGATAAAGAAAAAGAAAATTTTGAAGGAAAATTAGAAGAAGTAGAAAAAGCTCATTGAGGGAGTTTTGATGTTTGGATAAATATGGATAAAAATCCAGGTATTTGGGCAATTGTAAGAAAAAATGTTGAAGGAAAATGCTTATAATAAAAAAAGTTTTTCAATAATTTGGAACTTCAAAAATACAATTAAATTTTGATTTTATTTATCAATTTTAAGAATGAATTTTATTTTTTTTTACTTTCCTTTTTTTGGGGAATTATTTTTTCATATTTTAAAACTTTTCAACTGTGATATTTCATGAAATAGTATTTATAATTAATTTTTTTTCAAAATCTCATAATTTAAAATCTATTTCTAATTTTTGAAAATTATTTGAACTACAATCTGTTGAACCTGAAAGATAAATTTTTCTTCATTCAAAAATAATTTCTCCAGTTCCAAGGAAACTTCAAGTTGAACTAGAATTTAAATCAGAACAATAAAAATTTTCTATAAAAAATTGTGGATTTTGTAATATATTTTTTTCAACAGAAATCCAAGCAGTACCAGTTTTATAAAATTTTTCTAAAGTAAATTCATTATTAGCTCAAGTTGCAAAAGTTATTTTTCTCTTTTTTGGAATTTCAAAATTTTCTACAGATTTTCAAACTAAGCTATTAAATTGTGTTTCTTCAACTATACTGATTATTTTATTTACTTTTTTTTCAAGTTTTTCTTTATCTTGTTGTCATTTAAAATTCATATTTGAAAGTCATAGAACTAAAATTGAAATTATTGTTATTACAACTAATAATTCTATTAAACTAAAGGCTTTTTTCTTATTAAAATTGAATAAATAATTTTTCATTTTTATTTTTTTAGTAAATATATTTTGTATATAAAATATTTATATATAATTGTCAACATAATTTTATGGTATTTTTCTATAAAAATTGTTATAATACTTTTGTTATATGTATTTTAAGGAAAAATATCAAAAATACAAAATTTATTTTAAAAAAAAATATTATGTTAAAAAAAATTATAATCACAATCATTTTGCTTTTTTCTATAGTTTGAAATTCTTTAGCTGACAAAATAACCTTTTCTTTAGACAAGGTTGATGTTTTGTCTAAAAATGTTTTAGAATTAAATTTTAATAAAGACCTGAAAGAAACAAATTTTTTAATTGGATCTTTCAAAATTATAGATAGTTTAGAAAATCAGTTACTTATTGAAAAAGCTGAAATTTTTAATAAAAATAAAGTTAAAATTTTTTTAGATAAAAATTTAGAACTAGAAAAAAATTATAAAATTACAGTTTTAGAACTTTTAGATATTGAGTGAAATTCAATAAAACAAGGTTATAATGCTTCTTTAGAATTTATTACACCAAAAGATTTTAATATATTAAAAAAAGATGAAAAAACAGATGAAAAAAGTTTAGAATTTTTTAAAATAGAAGAAAAAAGTTTAGAAAATAAAAATAACATAAAAAATGAAAAAAATATAGAGAATAAAAATGTTATAAATAATAAAGAAAAAGAAAAAAATGAAAAAACAAAAAAAGATGTTTTAGAAAAAATAAAGATTCAAAATGAAATAATAAAAAAGGAAAAACAAAAGCAATTAGAAAAAAAATTAAAAGAGGAAAAAATAATAAAAAATAATATAGCTGAAAAAATAAAATCTAAAAACAAAGAAATAAAAGATAAATTAGAAAATAGTAATAATACTAATGATGTAATTATTGTGGATTCTTTACCAACTGCTTGACCAACAGAAACTATTTTAATAATTTTATCTTTACTTTTATGAATGTGATTTTTTATAAGAAAGAAGATTTAAAAGAATCTTTTAAAAATAATATTTTCTAAAAATACTTGAGTTAAAATAAGTGATGTGAAAATTAATTCTTTAAAATGAGAACAATTTAGATTTAAATCTGTTTGAACTAAAAAATGTGATGAATCTTTATATTCTAAATCATTTATTTTTGATTATAGTTGAGTAGCAAAAGCTAGTACTAAATGATTATATTCAAAAGAATATGATTCAAATTTAAGTTGATATATTTCTAATTGATGATATTGATTTTGATATACTATATCTCATTGGTGAGTTAGAGATGTATGGCTTAGAGATAATTCAAATAATTGAACTAGATGGCAAACAGTTTCCTGAAATCCGTGTTGATATACTAGCTGGTATTATCAATCTTGAAATTCAGCTAGACCAAACATAAAAATGTATGTAAAATAATTTATAAAAAATTTTAAAAAGAACAAAAAAATTGTTCTTTTTTCTTGTAAAAAAAACAAAATTAGCACATAAACCAAAAAAGTGCTAAAAAACTTTTGACTTAATAAAAAAATTAATATAATATAATTGTGCCAAAAAAAAAGAGGCTAAAAATATTTTAAAAATTTAACTAAAAAACTATGTGAAAAATAATTTGAATAGATTTAGGAACAACTAATAGTTGTGTTGCTGTTATGGAATGATGACAAGCAAAAGTTATTCCAAATGCTGAATGAAATAGAACTACTCCTTCTGTTGTTGCTAAAACAAAAGATGGAAATATTATTGTTGGTACTTCTGCAAAAAGACAACAAATAACTAATTCTGCTAATACTATTTATTCTGCTAAAAGGTTTATTGGTAGAAAATATGATGAAGTAACTGAAGAAATTAAAAATGTTCCTTTTGAAGTTGTAAAAGGTCCTAATTGAGAAGCACTTATAAAATTTGATGGAAAAGATGTTAGACCAGAAGAAATTTGAGCTTATGTTCTTTGAAAAATGAAAGAAGATGCTGAAAAATTTTTAGGACAAAAAGTAACAGAAGCTGTTATTACTGTTCCTGCTTATTTTAATGATGACCAAAGACAAGCTACTATTAATGCTTGAAAAATTGCAGGACTTGAAGTTAAAAGAATTGTAAATGAACCAACTGCTGCTGCTTTAGCTTATTGAGCTTGAAAAGGTAAAAATGAAAAAATTGCTGTTTTTGACCTTTGAGGTTGAACTTTTGATATTTCTATTTTAGAATTATCTGAAGAAGGAACTTTTGAAGTTTTATCTACTAATTGAGATACTCATTTAGGTTGAGATGATTTTGATAAAAGAGTTTTAGATTATATTATTGATGAGTTTAATAAACAAGAAGCAATTGATTTGAGAAATGATCCTATGGCTCTTCAAAGAGTTAGAGATGAAGCTGAAAAATGTAAAAAAGAATTATCTTCAACTACTCAATATGATATTAATTTACCATATATAACTGTTGCAAATGGTGTTCCAAAAAATCTTTTAATAACTATTGATAGAGCAAAATTCGAAGAATTAGTTGCAGATTTGGTTGAAAGAAGTATAGAACCTTGTAAAAAAGCATTAAAAGATGCTGGACTTTCTGCTTCAGATTTGGATGAAGTTGTACTTGTTTGAGGTTCTACAAGAATTCCTATGGTACAAAAAAAGGTTGAAGAATTTTTTGGAAAAAAACCAAATTCAAGTGTTAATCCAGATGAAGCTGTATGACTTTGAGCTGCTGTTCAAGCTGGTATAATTTGAGGTGATGTTACTGATATTTTATTACTTGATGTTACTCCACTTTCTTTATGAATTGAAACAATGTGAGGAATTGCAACAAAAATGATTGAAAGAAATACTACAATTCCAGCAACTAAAGTTGAAACTTTTTCTACTGCTGTAGATAATCAACCAAGTGTAGAAATAAATGTTGTTCAATGAGAAAGAGAAATGGCAGCTGATAATAAAACTTTAGGTAGATTTATTTTAGATTGAATTGCTCCAGCTCCAAGATGAACTCCACAAGTAGAAGTACATTTTGATATTGATGCAAACTGAGTTTTAACAGTAAAAGCAAAAGATAAATCAACAGGAAAAGAACAACATATTACAATTCAAGGTTCAACAGGTATGGATGAAAAAGAAGTTGATGCTTTAGTAAAAGAAGCAGAAGAAAAAAGAGAAGAAGACACAAAAAGAAAAGAAGCAGTAGACTCTAGAAATATGGCAGAATCAACAGTTTATCAAGCTGAAAAAATGATTAATGATAATAAAGATAAAATAGATGAAGCTGATACAAAAGAACTTGAAGAAAAAATAAAAACTGTAAAAGATATTATAGCAAAAGCTGATGCAACAAAAGAAGATTTTGAGGCACCAACAAAAGAACTAAATGATGTTATGATGAAAGTATGACAAAAACTTCACCAAGCTTGAGCTACTCCAGAAGGGGCAACTGAAGCAAAACCAGAAGATAAAAAAGATGATGACTGAGTAGTTGATGCAGAGGTTGAAACTGATGATAAAGATGATAAATGAAGTAGTACGAGAGTGTAGTGGATTTTCCCTCTCTCTTGAATTTTCTCTCCCTTGCTGGGAGAAAGAGGCTACAAAGTAGAAAACTAGTTAATTTTTTAGCTAATTTTTTTATTTTTCTAGAGAAGAAATGGAAAAGAAATTAGATAATTATATTGAAAAAAGTACAGATGAGATGATTTTTAATAAAAAACTTTTGACAAATATAGCTACATAAATATTATGTAGCTATATTTTTTTGTTAATTAATAAAAATATGACTAAAAAAGAAAAAATATTTGAAAAATTTGAGAATAATCCTGAATCTTTGAAATATAATGAGTTAGAATTTGTTTTAAAAAATTTATGATTTGAAAAAATAAATGCAAAGTGAAGTCATGTGAAATTTAAAAATAAAATTTTACAGAGTGATATTATTATACCAATACATAATAATGATTGCAAAAGTTTTTATAAAAAACAAACATATAAAATACTAAAAAATAATTCTTTAATTTAAAAATTATGACAATAAAAAATTATATTGAAGTTGATAATAAAAAATATTCTTATTTTATTGAGCCTATTGATTCAGAAATAAGTAAAATTATTTGTAAAACTGCAAAAATAGAACAAGAATTTTTGAATGAAGATTTGGTTAATTTATTGAAAAGTTTACCAAATTTAATAAAGGCAGAACAAGAATATAAAGAAAAAAAAGATAATATAATAAGATTTAGAGTTTCTGCTTTAGAGAAAATAAAATTACAAAAAAAAGTTGAAAAATCTTGATATAAAACAATATCTTCTTTTATAAAATCAAAAGTTTTAAAATAAAAATTAGTTAAAAAATTATGAAAAAAAAACAATATTGAGATTTAAATTTATGTGAAATGGATAAGCATTTTGAAAGTTTTATCAAAAAAAGTGCTGATGAAATGATTTTAGAATTAAGAAAAAAAATTAGTTTAAAAAATTAACTAATTTTTTATTTTGCAAAAAATATTTTTTTAAATATAATGGAAATATATTTAAAAATTAATTTTAAAAATTATGGTTTATATAAAAGATTGAGTAGAATATTTTACTATTGAAGAATCAATAAAAATTACAGATAATTATATTGAAAAAAGTGCAAAAGAAATGATTTTTGAACTTAAAAAAGCAAGAGCAGAAAAAGAAAAAGTAAAATTAACTAATAAAGAACTTACTTATGTATAAAGTAAAAATACCTAAAGAGATTCACAATAAAATTTTTAATTTTATAGATAATTATAAAATTTTTTTTATAAAAAGCTTTAATGACTCTTGAATATATTATGAAGATTTAATTATAGAAAATTATGTAAAAAATTCTAAAAAATTTCAAAGAGAAATATATTTTAGTATGAGAGATATTTTACAAGAAGAAAAAATAATTGCCTATAAACCACTAGAAAATAATAAATTTATGATAACAATAAAAGTTTTGAATTATAGATTATTTGTAGAATATTCTGAAGATAATAATGATAAACTAAGATTTGTAGAAAATATTAGTTTTAATAAAAAATAAAATATATTTTAAAATTAATTTTATAATTATGGTTTATATAAAAGATTGAAAAAAATATTTTTCTATAGAAGAAATGGAAAAGAGATTAGATAATTATATTGAAAAAAGTGCTGATGAAATGATTTTAGAATTAAGAAAAAAAATTAGTTTAAAAAATTAAATATATTATTTTTAGTTTATTTTTATAAAAAGTAGAAAATATGAAAAAAATTATTTTATCATTTATTAAATTTAGTTCTTTTATCATTTTAATAATATCTTTTATTTTATTATTTTTAACTTTTTTTAATAAATCATTTTATTTTTGATTATGACAAACTTATTTAAAGTATGAAGTTAAAAATAAAATAAATAATTTTGATGAAAAGTTAAATGATTATGCTAATAAAAATACAAAACTCTGATGATTTCTTGATAAAACTTGATTAAATAAAATAAAAGGTAAATCAAGAGAAAAAATTGAAAATAATATAGATAAAAATATAGAAAAATATTTTTCTACAAAAAATAATGTTAAAGATATAAAAATTTTTTGAAAATCTTTAAAAGAAGAATTAGGAAAAGTTAAAAATAATTTTATAAAAGATATTAGAATATTTTTAATAACTAATATTATAGGTTTTTTAATGATATATTTGCTCTTATTTTATAGGAAAAGGAAAGATATTATTAAAAATATGTTTTATATTATAGTTATAATGTTTTTAGTTTTATTATGAGGTTTGATTTTTTATGTAATATGACAAAATTGGATAATTAATATTATTACAAATAGTTTTTTATGATATGTATATCCTATTTTAATAATAATTTTTACTTTAATTTTTATGTTTTTTTATAAAAGACCAATTGAAAGCTGAGAAATATTATCTATAACATCAGATGGAATAAATAATAAAATAAATGATTTAGATGTAAGTGATGTTGTTTTAGAAAGTTCTAATTGATTTTTTTCTTTCATTATTTCTATGATTTTTATACCTTTTGATTTATAAAAATTAGTTAAAAAATTTAACTAATTTTTTTATTTTGCAAAAAATATTTTTTTAAATATAATAAGTTTATATTTTAAAATTAATTTTAAAAATTATGACAAAAAAACAATATTGAGATTTAGCTTTTGAAGAATTAGATTATCATTTTGAGCATTTTATAGAAAAAAGTGCTGATGGAATGATTTTAGAACTAAATAAAAAAAGAGCAAATAAAAAAATAATTGTTAAAGAATTAGCTTATGTATAAAATAATTTTAAGAAAACAAGCTAAAGATACAATCGAAAAATTTATTATTTCTTATAAAAATAGTTACTTAAAAATGTATAGTGATACTTGAATATATTATGAAGATATAATAAGAGAAAATTATATAAAAATTGCTAAAAATTTTTATTTTGATATTAAAAATAATATTGAAAAATCTTTACAAGAAGAAAAAATAATTGCCTATAAACCACTAGAAAATAATAAATTTATAATAACAATAAAAGTTTTGAATTATAGATTATTTGTAGAATATTCTGAAAATAATAATGATAAACTAAGGTTTGTAGAAAATATTAGTTTTAATAAAAAATAGAAAATTAACTTTAAAAAGTTAATTTTTTTATTTTTTCAAGAAAATTGCGCACTTTGAACTAGAATGTAGGAAAAAATATTTGACTAAAAAATAAAAATAAATAATATATTAGCACAAAAAAAACTAGTGTGCTAATATATTTAAATAATTTAATAAAAAAAAATGACAAAAAAACACAATTTTGAAGCAGAAACTGGTAGAATATTAGAACTTTTGACACATTCTATTTATTCTAATAAAGAAATTTTTTTAAGAGAAGTTGTTTCTAATAGTTCTGATGCTATTGATAAAGCTAGAATCAAATCTTTAACTGATACAAATTTTTTAAAAGCTTGAGAAAAATTTGAAATAAAAATAAATGTAAATGAAAAAAATAATTCTATTATTATAGAAGATAATGGGATTTGAATGGATAAAGAAAGTTTACAAAAAAATCTTTGAACTATTGCAAAATCTGGAACAAAAGAATTCGTAGAAAAATTAAAAAAAGCAAAAGAAGGCTCTGAACATAATCTTATTTGACAATTTTGAGTTGGATTTTATTCAGCTTTTATGGTAGCTGATAAAGTAGAAGTTGATAGTAAAACTAATGAAAGTGAAGCAAATAAATGGATTTCTGACTGAAAAACTGGTTATGAACTTGTTTCAGGAGAAAAAAAAGAAAGATGAACAAGAGTAGAAATTTTTTTAAATGAAGCAAATAAAGAACTTTTAAGTGAATGGAAAATAAAAGAATTAGTAAAAAAATATTCTAATTATGCTCCAACTCCAATTATGCTAGAAGTTGAAGAAAAAGAAGAAAAGGATTGAAAAGAAGTAATTAAAGGAAAAAAATGGGAACAAATAAATGAATCTAAAGCTATTTGGAAAAAAAATAAATCTGAAATAAAACCAGAAGAATTAGAAGAATTTTATAAATCTATAAGTATGGATTTTAATAAATATTTGACTTATTCACACATAAATATTGAATGAATGGTAAGTTATAAATCTTTGCTTTTTGTTCCAATGCAAAAAAATATGTTCAATGATTTGAGTGATCCAAACAAAGAATATTGACCAAAACTTTATATTCAAAATGTTTTGATTTTGGAAAATGCAAAAGAATTACTTCCTGTTTGGTTGAGATTTGTTTCTTGAGTTGTTGAAACTTCTGATTTACCTTTGAATATTTCAAGAGAAATGTTGCAAAATAATTCTTCACTTGAAAAAATAAAAAAAGGTTTGGTTAAAAAAGTTTTAGCTGAACTAAAAAAATCTATGAAAAATGATGAAAAAAACTATGATATTTTCTTAGAAAATTATGCAAAACTTTTGAAAGAATGAGTTTATTATGAAACTTGAGAACAAAAAGAAGAAATTGCTTCAATTTTGAAATTTAAAAATTTAGAATGAAAAAATATTAGTTTAGATGAATATTTAGAAAATTCAATTACCCTCTCTCCTGAATCCTCTCTCCCTGATGGGGAGAAAGGGGCTACAGAAGAAAAAATAATTTATTATGTTGTTTGAAAATCTGAATCAGAAGTTTTAGCAAGTCCATATTTGTCTCAATTTAGAGAAAATAATGTTGATGTTTTACTTTTAACTGACCCAATTGATTCATTTTTAGTTCAAAATTTTAATGAATACAAAAAAGCAAAATTAAAATCTATAACTTCAAGTGATATAAAATTAAAACAAGATTCTAAAGAAGAAAAAGAAAAAAAAGAAGAAGTAAAAAAAGATTTTAAAGATTTTTTAGAACTTACAAAAAATACTATTTCAGCTGATAAAATAGAAAAAGTTGAATTAAATGAAAATCTTTGAGAAGCTATTTGAGCTTTGAAAACTCCAGAATGATGAGTAAATCCTGAAATGGAAAAAATGATGAAAACTATGGGGCAACCAGTTCCTGAACAAAAAAGAATTTTAGAATTAAATCCAAATACTGGACTTGTAAAATCTATGAAAGCTGAATTTGAAAAAGATTTGAAATCTGAAAAATTATCTGATATGATAAAATATGCTTATAATCAAGCCATTTTACTGGAATGAGGAGAATTAGAAAATATAGCAGATTTTGTAGCTCTAACTAATAAATTTGCAGGAAAATATTTAAAATAATCCCTCTCTCTTGAATTCTCTCTCCCTTTTTAGGGAGAAAGAGGTTACAGTACACTACTAATTAAAAATTTTAGACACAATATGCAATTAACATCAATAAAATTTTTAAACTTTAGAAGGTTTAGACAAGAAGAAATAAATTTAAAATCAGGTTTCACAATTATTTTTGGTAAAAATTGAAGCTGAAAATCAAGTATAATTGATGGAATTTGATTTTGTCTTTTTGGTGCCTGAAATAAGGACTTTTCTAGAGGAGTCACGCTAGATTTTAAAAGTTATTTTTTAAATGATAGAAAACCTTCAAAAATAGAGTTAAATTTTGTTTTTTCTTGAGACCAATATAGAGTTGTTAGAATTATTGATAAAGGAATAAAAAAATTTGAAAATGATTTTATTTTAGAAAGAGAAGATTTACTTTTTTGACCAAAATCTTTAAAAATTGTTTGATGAACTGAAATAACTAATTTTTTAATAAAACTTTTTTGAGTATCAAGAGAAATTTTTTTAAAATCAGTTTTTACAAAACAAAAAGATTTATCAGTTTTTTCTTGAGATAAATCAGCTAGAAAAAGTCTTATAAATTCTATTTTATGAATTGATAAATTAGAAAAAATTATAAGAGATTTTTCAAAGTGTGAATATTCTAAAAAAACTGAACTTAGAATAATAAAATCTGAATTAGAAAATTTTGATTTAGAAAAAATAAAAAAAGAATTAATAGAATTTTCTAAGCAAAAAACTGAATTAGAAAAGCAAGAAAAGGAATTTAAAAAACAATTAGAAGAAAAGAAAAAAGAATTTTTTAAGCAAGAAAAAGAATTTAAAATTCAGGAAAAAATAAAAGAAAATTTTGAAAATAATTTTAATTTATTTGAAAAAATAAAAATTAGACAAGAAAATTTGAAAAAAAATATAGAAAATATAAAAGAAGAATTAAAAAATTTGGAAGAAAAAAAACAAATTTTGGAAGAAAAAAAATATATTTTTGAAACAGAAAAAATTTTGAAAGAAAAAATAGATATTTTGAAAAAAGAAGAAATTTTTTTTAAACAAAAACAAATATTAGAAAAAGAAAAAATTGAATTAGAAAAGAAAATAAGAGAAATTTTTTTAGAAATTAAATCCCTCTCTCCTGCACTTGACAGCATGACCCACAAGGGGCCGAAATCCTTTTTACCTATTAATGAAAAAGGGGCTACAAAAGAAAATATAGAAAAAAATCTAGAAGAAAAAAATAAAAATTTAAAAGAAATATTACAAAAAAAATTTGGACTTGAAAAAGAATTAGAAATAATTTTGGAAGAATGAAAACAAATAAAAAATGAACTTGAAGAAATAAAAAAATTGGCAAGCAGTGCAAAATGTCCAACTTGTAAAAGGGAGTTATGAGATTATGCACCAAATTTATTAAAAATAATTAATGAAAAAAGAGAAGAAAAAATAGTTATTTATAATGAAAAAAAGAAAAAAATAAAAGAATTAGAAATAGAAGAAAAAAATTTGTGAGAAAAAATTTTGGAACTTGAAAAAATAAAAAATGATTTGGAAGAAGCAGAAAAAAAATTAATTAGATTACAAGATTTAGAAAAAAATAAAAAAGAAAATATTGATTTAATTAATAAAAAATTATTAGAATTAAAAAATATTAATTTTGATGAAAAAATTTTAAATAAATTAATTTTAGATTTTGAAAAGCTGAATTTAGAAACAAAAAAATTGAGAATTTTAGAATGAGAAATTAAAAAAATTGATATTTTAAAAAAAGATTTAAAAGATTTTTCAAATGATTTAGAACAAAAAAAATTAGAAAAAAAAGATTTGGAAAAAAATTTAGAAGAAATTAATTTTGATAAGCAAAATTTTTTAAAATTAAAACTAAAACAAGAAAATTTTAATAAAATAATTTTGGAAAAAACAGAAAAATTATGATTTTTTAAAGATGAAATAAATGTTTTAGATAAACAAATTTTTATTAAAAATACTGAAAAAGAAAATAATAAACAAAAAGAAAAAAGGAAAAATAATATTTTAAAAGATTTAGATTTACTCAATTTAAAACAAAGAATTTTTTCTGATTATTCTATTTATTTACTTAATTTTTTAAAACCAAAAATAGAATTTTTAGCATCAAATTATTTTGCAACAGCAACAAATAATAAATATACTTCGATTAGTTTGGATACAGAATACAGAATAAAAATCGACGAAAAATCTCTAGATTTATATTCTTGAGGTGAACAAGATTTGGCTAATTTATGTCTTAGAATAGCTCTTGGTCAAAATCTAAGTATTACAAATACTTGAAATTTAATCAACTTTTTAATTTTAGATGAAGTTTTATGAAGTCAAGACAAAGTAAGACAAGAAAATATTTTACTTGCTTTAAAAAAATTGGAAACAAAATTTAGTCAAATTATTTTGATAAGCCATATTGATGATTTAAAAGATATTTGAGACAATTTAATTGAAGTAAAAAGTTTGGATAATTTTGAAAGTGAAATTGTTAGTGTTTAGATTTACTTTACTTTTTTTAACATTTAATGAAATATAATCTTTTCTTGTCAATCTAAAATGTTTGATTTTTTTATGAAAAAAAATATAATTATTTAGTTAAAAAGATTTATTTATTTAAAAAAATATTATGAAAAAAATAATTATTATGTTATTTATTACTTTTTCTTTAGTTTCTTGTACAGATAATAAATTAGAAAGTAATAACTCAGAAAAAGATAATTCTGTAATTATGGAAAAAGAATCTAACTTAGAAGAAAATAATTTTGAAAATGGAGAAAAAACTATGGAAGAAAAATTGGAAGATATAAAATTAGATTGAGAAGAATATTGAGATTTGAAAGATTTTATAAGAAAAGATTTGGAAGAAGATGATAAACAAGTGATTTTAAAAATTTTAGAACAAAGAAAAGAAGAACAAAAAACTATTATAGAAACTCTTGAAAAAGCTATAATAGAATGAAATTTTGATGAGAAATTTGTAGAGATAAAAGCTATAAGAAGTATTTATAAAACTAGAATTTTACCTTATATTATTATAGACAAAAAAGAAACTTTTTCAAAAATGTCAAATGATTGAAATATTAGACTAAAAGCTTTTTTTATATCAAAAATGAATAAAATAAAAGCAAGAAGTAATAATTTAAAAGAAAAACAAGAAGAAAATGAAAAACAAGATAAAATAACAGAAAAAATAAAAGAAATTAATGAAAAGAAAAAAGAAGAATTAGAAAAATAAAATATTAAAAAAAGTAGAATGTAATTAAATTACATTCTACTTTTTTTTAGAAAAATAAATACTTAAACTTATTAAAAAAATACCAAATGCAAATGCTAATAATTCATAAGAATCTTTATAAGTAAGTTCAATGGAATATTGAAAATAAGTTATTATTAAGATTATTAAAATTACAGATGTAAGTTTTTCTTTTAAATCATATAAATTATTAACAATAAAAGCTTTTGGTAATTTTACTGTTGTATTATCAGATTTTAAATAAATTTCATACAAACTAAATGAGACAATTAATGTGATAATTCATATAAGAAAAAGATCAACAGAAGTTATTAATTGTACAATAAGTTTTTTATCTGTAAGGTCATTTAAGCTAAATAATGTAAAATTTATAAATGTCCATATAAATGTAAAAATAGATGAAATTGCTAAACCTAAAACAGCAAGTACAATAAAAAATCTGCTTTTAAATAGTATATATTCAAAAAATTTTGCTATTTTTTTTTTCATTTTTTTTGTTATTATTAAAGATTATTATAATTTTTATTAAGTCTAAATAAGTTTTTTATAAAACATAATATATAAATTAACAATTATTTTATAGTAGTTTATCTTTTTTTAAATAAAAGCAAATAAATAACTATCATTTATTTTTTTTACAAATCTTTTTTTGTATTATTATACAAAAAAAATCTAAAAAAATAAATATTTTTTTAGATTTTTTAGTTTTTTAAAATTTTCAAACTTATGAGCTTTCTAATTTTATAGAAGGTCACATAGCATTACAAATGAAAATATCTTCAATATATTTTCATTTAGATCAGCTAGGTTTTACTTCTTTTACAGTATTTAAGAAAAATTTTAAATTTTCACTTAATTTATCTTTACCAAAAGATAATTTTCCAAAAATAGAATGAATGTTACCTTGTTTATCAGTTTTAAATTCAAATTTTCAAGCAGCAATTTCTTTTGTGATAGCAATCAAGTCTTCTCAAACAGTACCAGCTTTAGGATTAGGCATAAGACCTTTTGGTCACAAAACTCTTGCAACTTTACCTAAATGTCTCATCATTGAAGGACTAGCAATACATACATCAAAATTTAAATCAACACTTCAAGCAGCAATATCAGCAATTAAATCTTCTCCTCAAGCAACTGTTGCTCAAGCTCTTTTTAAATCATCAGCTGAAATAGAATCTGAAAAAGCACAAATTTTTGGAACTTTACCACTTCAATTTGGAAGAGAAATAGTAGATCTAATTATTTGATCAGCATGTTTTGGATCTAAGTTTAAATTTAAATGAATTTCTACTGTAGGATCAAATTTTACAGTATTTGTTTTTTCTAATAATTCAACAGCTTCTTCTATTCAATAAGCCACTTCTTTATTTACAAGCTCTATAGCTTTATTATATTTTTTACCTCTTTTTGCCATAATAATATTTTAAATAATAATAAGGTATAATGAATTTTATTCAAAAAATTCTCCCTTAAAAGCCAAAATATTATATATAAAAAAATAAAAATGCAAATTTTTTTGACACTTATTTTTTTTTATGATAAAATATATAGGAATACAAATTGAAAAAATAATTTAAAAAATATATGGGAAAAAAATTTAACTTATCAGGAACATTAATTAATACACTAGTATTGATGATTTTTGCTTTAAATTTTTTTATTATACTTAAATACAAAGATGTTATTTTATGAATAGATAGTTTAGTTGAATATATAATTTTATGAATTTTTTTATTAATAGAAGTTGTAATTATTTTAATGTGAGTAAATTTGGTTTATTTAAAACCTATTGCAGAATTGGAATATAATATAAAAAAATTTATAGTTTGAAGTTTTAAATGAAAT